>Ga0364860_10051_pt1 | contig 89142 bp, 74 predicted proteins | sample ExccelAu500001D4_FD_206916 | JGI IMG/M metagenome (GOLD analysis project Ga0364860, IMG submission 206916) | Enriched cells from Trout Bog Lake Hypolimnion, Wisconsin, USA - BchlTB.Aug20.5000.01 .D4 | ecosystem: Environmental > Aquatic > Freshwater > Lake > Hypolimnion/Profundal zone | place: USA...
ATCCTAAAACAGGTAAGATATTGGAAGATTCTGCAGTTTCAATAAATCGTATCACTAAAATAGCATTTACCAACCCGAGTAGCATCGATCCGGTATCACCCATGAATATTCTTGCAGGAGAAAAATTGTAGATCAGGAATGCCAATAAACTCGCAGCAAACGTAAATCCCATCAGAGCGAAAAACATATCATTATTTAAAAAGAAAAATATACTGAATACAGATGCAGTGATAATGCCGATAGTAGCCGCAAGCGCATCTATTCCATCAATCAGATTAAATGCATTCATCACCACAAGAATGGTAAGCCCTGTTAAAAAGTAACTGAATGTTGGATGAATGATCCCTACTCCCATAAAGCCATGCATCGTAACGATCAATAAATTGGCTTTAAACATCAATATTACTGCTACTACCAATTGCCCGATAAATTTTTTCATGGGAGAGATCACCAAGACATCGTCTTTCATGCCTACAAAAAAAGTAATGAGAAAGGCAGCAATATAATATTGAAAACCCTGAGAAACAGAATTGGTATCAGCCATCAACAACAGCGCTACTAAAAAACCTGCAAATATGCCAAATCCGCCCAAAGAAGGGATCGGTGTAAGGTGAATCTTTCTTGCATCCGGATGATCGAATAATTTCTTGCTGTTAGCTACCAAGATTATTATCGGGATAGCATAAAACGTCAGGATAAACGAAATGATTGCACTAATAATGATATTCTCCATACAAGATGAATTAATCTTAAATTTTGTTAAGAAACTTGTTAGTTTTTTGTACAGAGGAATAGGGGATGGGCAAATTAGTAATTTTTTCTCAATTCTTGCATTAAAATACGATTAGCAAAAACATAATTCTAAAGCCCATTTTTATTTAAGAACCATTTCCACTTAACTTCGCTGCCTCAAAAAGAAAAAATATTATGGCTGATACAACCCAACTTAAAAAAATTGCGTCTCAGATCAGAAGGGATATTGTAAGAATGGTACACGCTGTACAAAGCGGCCATCCCGGCGGTTCATTAGGCTGTGCCGACTTTTTAACCGCACTTTATTTCAAAACTTTGATCCATAAACTGCCATTTGAAATGGATGGTAAAGGAGAAGATCTTTTTTTCCTTTCTAATGGCCATATTTCTCCTTTGTTTTATTCAACATTGGCAAGAGCCGGATATTTTGATGTTAAAGAATTAGCAAGTTTTCGTAAAATAAATACCCGTTTACAAGGGCATCCTACTACACACGAACACCTTCCCGGTGTAAGAGTGGCAAGCGGTTCTTTAGGGCAGGGATTGAGTGTTGCAATTGGCGCCGCATTGAGTAAAAAATTAAATGGAGATAAAAACCTTGTTTTTGCTTTGTGCGGAGATGGCGAGTTGGATGAAGGTCAGAATTGGGAAGCCATCATGTTTGCTGCACATCATAAAGTGGATAATTTAATTGCAACCATCGATTATAACGGTCAGCAGATAGATGGTTCTACAAATCATGTGATGAACACATTCAGCCTTATAAAAAAATTTGAAGCATTTAACTGGACAGTAATTGAAATGGATGGTAATGATATGGATGATATTGTGGCAGGTTTGGATAAAGCGAAATCTTTAACCGGTAATGGCAAACCCATTTGTATTATAATGAAAACAATTATGGGTAAGGGAGTTGATTTTATGGAAGGAAGCCACGAGTGGCATGGTATAGCTCCTAATGATGCACAATTGGCAAAAGCATTGGAACAATTGCCTGAAACTTTAGGGGATTATTGATTTTTTTAGCTGTGAGCAATGAGTTGACAGCTTCGAGCATTTGCTCATGGCTCATAGCTTTCCACTTTTCTACGACTTCAATGAAAATTGCTGCAGGCTTGCTTTTCGGGAGGGGATCCAGGCCGCTAATAAGGCAATAATTAAAACAGTTGCAACTACTAAAAGAAAATCCGTCGCCACCATTTTTACGGGATAGTAATCAATGATAAATGTTCCTCCGCCTAATTTTATTAATTTGAATTTTATTTGAATAAAACAGATGACTGTTGCCAAAATGATCCCCGCCGATCCACCGATGCCTGCCAAAACAAAGCCTTCACTTAAAAATATTTTTTGAATTAAATGATTGTCTGCACCCATCGCTTTTAATACGGCAATGTCTTTTTGTTTTTCAAGAACCAGCATGGTCAGTGCGCCGATCATGTTAAAAGCAGCAATAATCAAAATCAAAGAGAGAATAACATAGATCACCCATTTTTCAACCTGCATCACCGTAAACAAACTTTGATTCTGCTCGTAGCGTGTTTGCACTAAAAATTTATCTCCCAATAATTTTTGCAGATCATCTTTCACAGGGTTAGGGTCATTTGCATTCACTTTTAATTCAACCGAAGAATATTCATCCGCTTTCAAATCGAGCATGTATTTTAAAAAAGAAAGATTGCTGAATACATATTTATTATCAAAATCCTGCTGCACTAAAAATGTCCCCGATGGAAAAACATTATAAGAATTCATCGCTTCAAGCGAATTAAAATTGCTTGCTTTTCTGTTAGGCAGATATAAAGTAACAGGGAATAAAGACTTCTCAACATCAATACCGGTGGCATTTTCGATACCTGCACCCACAACTATTTTCGGCTTATCCGCAGTGCCAACATCAAATGTTCCGTTAACGATATGAGGCTTGATATTATTGGTGGAAGTAAAATTATCATCCACACCTTTTATAAAAACAATGCTTTGATAATCGCCGTTTACCAGCACTGCTTTTTCTTCAGCCACTAAACTCAGTTGTGCAACACCTTTTGTTTTTTTGATCTGATCAATTTGTTCTTGTGATAATTGCAACACTTTCCCTGTTGCAGGAGCGATGCGGATATCGGCATAAAAATCAGTGTACAATCCTCTCACCAATCCTTCAAAACCGTTGAAAACACTCAACACAATGATCAATGCTGTTGTGCCCACTGCAATAGCTACAACACTGATCCACGCAATGATATTAATGGCATTGGTGGATTTTTTTGATTTAAAATATCGCCATGCAAACAGAAAGTTCAAAGTGTAAGAAGTTTAAATTTTCAAGTTAGAAGCTCGAATAATTTTTATTCGCTTTTAGGGGCTTGTGTGTTTATCTGTTTAAATAACTCTTCCATTTTAAATACATGGTCCAACGTATCATCAAGATAGAATTGAAGTACCGGGATTCGCCTCAACTGATGTTTCACTTTTTCGGAGAGATGTTTTTTGATTTCCCAGGCTTTCTCTTCAATTTGTTTCATGGCCAATTCGGGTTGTTCGATCTGGAACAAACTGAGATAGATCCTTGCTTCCAATAAGTCGGGCGTAACTTTCACAGAAGAAATGGATACCATGCCATTGTGTATCATATTCAAACCTAATCTCCTGAAAATATCATTCAATTCTTCCTGTAATACGGCTGCAACTTGTTTTTGACGTTTTCCTTCTTCCATAACCTTTACCTTTGGTGGCTGTAAATTTAGCATGATTACCGGTAGCAGCACAGATTTTGTTACAGTTACCGCTTAATTTAGAAAAATGAAAAAATACGCAAGGCTTTTTAAATACTTAGGCTCTCATAGCTCCGGCATTGTTTTATACTTTGTGTTTTCTGTATTGTCGATAGCATTTTCGCTGATCTCTTTTTCGGGATTACCTGTTTTTCTGACCATCATTTTTGCAAAAGAAAAAATGGTTTTGGTAAAACCCAACAGCGTTTTTGATGTTTTAAAATATATTAACTACGAATTAGGTTTATTTATACAAGCACATGGTAAGGATGGTCCTGTGCTTGCATTAGGAATTATTTGTTTATTGATACTGATCTCTGTTTTTCTGAAAAACTTTTTCTTCTATCTCTCTTTTTATGTGCTGGCTCCCATCAAGATGAGTGTGGTTACAAAATTGAGAGCTGAGCTTTATAATAAATTATTGCAATTGCCTATTGGCTATTTTACCGATCAACGCAAAGGCGATGTGATGAGCAGAATGACCAATGATATTGCCGAGATTGAAACATCGGTGGTAGGTACGTTGGAAGGATTGATCAAAGATCCGATAAACGTGATTGTTATTTTGATCGCGTTAATTTTTATCAGCCCTATTTTATCTTTATTCTTGTTTATTTTTTTACCATTAACTGCATTTGTAATTGGAAGGATCAGTCGCAGTTTAAAAAAGCAATCGAATATTTCTGCTGTTTATCTGGGAGAATTATTATCCACTTTAGAAGAAACATTAACGGGATTAAGGGTCATTAAAGCTTTTAACGCCGAACATTTGTTGAGAAACAAATTCATCAAAACAAACAACGAATTATTTCAGGTCAGAAGAAAGATGCAATTGCGGAGAGACCTTGCTTCACCATTAAGTGAATTCCTGGGAGTGTTAGTGCTGATAGGGGTTTTGTGGTTTGGCGGTAAATTGGTTTTAGCAAGTTCGGTTGGGTTAGATGCAGCAGGGTTTACCATGTATATTATTTTATTCAGTCAAATCATTAATCCTGCAAAATCCTTATCCACTTCTTTTTATAACATGCAGAAAGGTTCTGCAGCCATTACAAGAATTGAAGAAATATTACAAGCGCCGGTTAAAGTGGATGAGAATGAAAATGGAAAACAGATCAGTTCGTTCAATCATTCCATCGAATTTAAAAATGTTAGTTTTTTATATGATGATAAAGTGATCCTGAAAAATATCAACCTCAGCATTGAAAAAGGAAAAACAATCGCATTGGTTGGCAGCAGCGGTGCCGGGAAAAGTACATTGGCCGATCTGATTCCGCGTTTTCATGATGTGAGCAGCGGTGAATTACTGATTGATGGGATCAATATCAAAGATTATTCATTGCACAGCGTTCGTACATTGATGGGTATTGTAACACAAGAACCCATTTTATTCAATGATACCATTGCAAATAATATTTCTTTGGGCATGTCGCATGCAAGTGCGGAACAGATTCGGGATGCCGCAAAAATTGCGAATGCCGATAATTATATTTCGCTGAAAGAAAACGGGTATGATACGAACATCGGCGACAGAGGAAATAAATTAAGTGGCGGTGAAAGGCAACGTTTAACTATTGCCAGAGCTGTATTAAAAAATCCGCCGATATTGATTCTGGATGAAGCAACATCATCACTCGATACAGAAAGTGAACGATTGGTGCAGGATGCGATCAATAACATGATGCAGAACCGCACCAGCATTGTGATTGCGCATCGTTTATCCACTATTCGTCATGCAGATGAGATCATTGTTTTACAGCACGGAGAGATCATTGAACGGGGCAATCATGATACATTGATGGAAAAAGACGGCATGTATAAAAGATTGGTGGATATGCAGGAATTGAAATAATCAATTAATCCATCACACTCGGCAGTTTCTCCACCTTATTTTTCTTGCTCTTGTCAACCGTAAACAAGAAAGTGCTTTGAATAAAGTTCTTTCCGCTGCCATTGGTTGTTGTATTATAATCGAACTGACGGATAAATCCTATTTGCAAAGTAAACAAAGGGGTGAACTCATAACCCATACCTGCAAAAAATCTGTTCCTCAAAAAATAGGGTGCCAGATTAGTGAAAAACACTTCATCAAAAGCAGTAGCAAATAAAGTGTTGTAAGTAAATGTGGGGTGATTGATCGGTATGATGGGATTGATGCGATACCGAAACCTGTTTTGGAAATCACCATTTACCCAACGTTGTTCGATGCGGTAACGATGTTCAATTTTTAATCGGCCGATATTATTATTCAGTATCAGTTGTTCCCATATTCTGAATTCTTTTGTATTGGCAGGTGATTTATAATTTCCGGGATAATCATACGTGGTATAATCTCCCATACCTACAAATACGGAATGTTTATGTGCAAAATTTAATCCTGCACCGCCTTTGAATTCATGGTAGTAAAAATCGGTGGTTAACTTTTGTGAACGGGTTTGTATTTCTCCATATAAAAAATATTTGTCGTTGGGCTTCACAAAAAGATTCACAATATCCCAGCTTCCCAGTTCATTGTTTTGAGCAAACGATCCAAAGGACAGTAACATTATAACCGATACTAACAGAAGCTTAATTTTTTTCGATTCCATTCATTCAATGATTAAAACAAAAAAGAGCCGATGTGGTTACATCAACTCTTTATATAAAATAGTCGGATTCTTATTCGTTAATAGCAGCCGAAGGTTTTACCAAACCTAACTTAGCTTCCAGGCTTAAAGTAGCATGGGGCACTGCACGTAAACGGGCTTTGTCAATTAATTTTCCCGTAACTCGACAAATGCCATAGGTTTTATTTTCAATACGCATGATGGCTTTTTCCAGATGATCGATGTATTGTATCTGTCTGCTTGCCATTTGGCTTAATTGTTCGCGTTCCATGCTCATACCACCGTCTTCCATCGTGATATAGCGGTTATCACTTTCATCGCCGCCCATTTCATCTTTACGGGTGATCAAACCCTGTAAATAAGCCAACTCTTTTTTAGCAGATTCCATTTTCTTATTGATCAGATCCCTGAATTCACTCAACTCAGTATCACTGTATCTTACAATGGGCTCGTTTGATCTTTGATTGTCAGTTCTCTTTTCTAATGGGGTGTACTGCGGTTTATAGGCAACACTTGTTTTAACACTGGTCTTAGGTACTTTCACTTCTTTCAATGGTTCCGGTTGTTTTTTTATGGGTTTAGCCGGTGGAGCAGATTTTAATTTTACTTCCACTTTGGGTTTAGATACTGGTTTAGCTGCAGGTACATGCTTAACAGGTGCTGCTTTTTTAGGGGCAGGTGCTGGTTTTACGACTGCTTTTTTAACAGGAACAGGCTTAGCAGCTTTTTTTACAGGAGCCGCTTTTTTCGCTGTGGGTTTTGCTGCTTTTTTAGGGGCCGGTTTTGCCGCTTTTTTTGCAGGAACTACTTTTTTCGCTACAGGTTTCGCCGCCTTTTTAGGGGCAGGTTTTGTTGCTTTTTTTGCTGCTGCAACCTTTTTAGCAGGTTTTGCAACAGCTTTTACAGCCTTTTTAGGTGCAGGTTTCTTTGTAGCCATACAGTTTTATCCTTTTTTTGTTATGGTAACTTTCAGCAAAATCTCGTTTACTTCTATGTCGGTACCCTCATTTAATTGGGGCACCCAAGCAATATCGTCTGCTAAAATTTCGCCGCAAATATAGATTTTATTATCATTAATAGAAGAATACAGATTTTTGTTCTCCAAAACTGTCACTTCTATCCTGTCTGTCAGGTCAAAACCGCTCTCTTTTCGAATACTTTGAATGCGATTCACGAATTCACGGGCATCTCCTTCTTTTTGCAGAATTTCGCTGATCACAATGTCCAATGCCACTGTCAAATTGCCCTTTGTTGCCACTTCAAATCCGGGAATTTCCTGAACGGTCACTTCAATATCTTCGGGATGAATAATGATCGGGTCCTCATTGTCAAAAGCATAGTCCACTCCGTTCAAAGTGTACATACCTTCCAAAACGGTTCCGATCGCTTCATCATCCATATTGGCGATCATGTCTGCAGCCCATTTCATTTGAGCTCCCAAACGTTTGCCCAAAGTTTTGAAATTGGCTTTTGCTTTTCGTTTGATGATATCATTATTCGAATGCAGGATCACCACTTCTTTTACATTCACTTCATTCCTGATGATATCTTCAATGGCAGCAATTTGAGTATGCATTCGATCATCAAGAGCCGGAATGAAAACTTTTTGCAAAGGCTGACGGACTTTGATATTTACTTTTTTACGAAGCGATAATATCAGAGAACATATTTCCTGCGCCAATTGCATTCTTTGTTCCAGATCAACATCAATGGCTTCGAGATTTGCTTTTGGAAAATCGGTATGGTGAATGGATGAAACAGTAAACTTTCCTGTAATTGCATTTAAGTTTTGAAAAACCGCATCACTGAAGAACGGAGAAATAGGAGCCATTAATCTTGTGATGGTTTCCAAACATTCGTACAAAGTTTGATACGCAGAAATCTTATCGGCTTCGTATTCACCTTTCCAGAATCTTCTTCTGCATAAACGAACATACCAGTTGCTGAGATGTTCATCTACAAACTCTTCAATGGCACGGCCGGCAAGGGTTGGCTCATAATCATCCAATGCTTCAGTAACTGTTTTAGTTAATGTATGGAGTGATGATAGGATCCAGCGATCAATTTCGGGACGATCTTTTAAAGCAATATAATTTTCTTTAAAAGCAAATCCATCCACATTGGCATACAATGCAAAGAATTGATAGGTATTATATAATGTTCCGAAGAATTTTCTTTGCACTTCCTGTATGCCTGCGAGGTCGAATTTTAAATTATCCCATGGCGATGCATTGGTGATGAGATACCAGCGTGTGGCATCAGCACCATATTTTTCAATGGTTTCAAAAGGATTTACCACATTGCCCAAACGCTTGCTCATCTTATTGCCATTCTTATCCAACACCAATCCGTTTGATACAACAGTTTTAAAAGCACGGCCATCCACTTTATCAGTTAACAAACCTGCTTTCGCTAATTCTTCAACAACACTTTCTTTAATTAAACTGCCGATGGCATGTAATGTATAAAACCAACCACGAGTTTGATCCACGCCTTCGCAAATAAAATCTGCAGGATAACTATTCGTAAAAACTTCTTTATTCTCAAAAGGGAAATGCCATTGTGCATAAGGCATGGCACCACTATCGAACCAAACATCGATCAGATCGGCAACACGTTTCATTGGTTTGCCACTTGCACTTGCTAAAATAATTTCATCAACAAAAGGTTTGTGTAAATCCAAAGTGACAGTTGACAGTTGACCGTTGATGGTATCACCCAAAATCTTTTTAGCTTCTTCTGCTTTTTCCAATAATTCTTTGATAGAACCAATGCAAATTTCTTCAGTGCCATCTTCTGAACGCCAAACAGGAAGCGGTGTTCCCCAATAACGGCTGCGACTCAAATTCCAATCCACCATATTTTCTAACCAATTCCCAAAACGACCTTCACCGGTTGATTTTGGTTTCCAGTTGATGGTCTTATTCAATTCAACCATTCTGTCTTTTAATGCAGTGGTCTTGATGAACCATGCATCCAACGGATAATATAAAATGGGTTTATCGGTTCTCCAGCAATGCGGATAACTGTGTTCGTATTTTTCAACTTTGAAAGCACGGTTTTCTTTTTTCAGTTTCACGCATATGTCTACATTCACATCTACATAATCTTTTTCATCCTTGTAATTCTTTACATAACGATTGCTGAATTCTCCCAAGCCGTCTAAAAATTTTCCTTCACGATCGACCATCGTTAAGATGCCGATATTATTTTTCTTTCCCACTTTATAATCATCTGCACCAAAAGCCGGGGCGGTGTGAACGATGCCGGTTCCATCTTCTGTGGTTACAAAATCTCCCAAAATGATTCTGAAAGGATCACCTCCTGCAACCGCTGCGCTGTTGGCTTCGTAAGGCATCAGTTGTTCGTAGCGGCAATTTTCTAAATCATTTCCTTTGAAAGCTGCAATGATCTTCCAGGGAAGAATTTTTGCTTTCTCATTGTACGCATCAAAATCAGCATCTTTTCCATCTTCTTTGAAATACTTGTTCAGCAAAGCTTTTGCCAGAACAACACTTATTGGAAGATGTGTGTATGGATTAAATGTTTTTACTAAAACATAATCAATATTGGGTCCAACGGTCAATCCTAAATTTGAAGGCAATGTCCAAGGAGTGGTTGTCCATGCTAAAAAGAAAACTTCTGCACCATGCACAGCATCATGTAAGAATTTATTTTTATCATCCTGCACTGCTCTGAACATCGCAACAGCACTGGTGTCTTTTACATCTTTATAAGTGCCGGGCTGATTTAATTCGTGCGAACTTAATCCTGTTCCTGCTGCCGGAGAATAAGGTTGAATGCTTACACTTTCATACAACAGATCTTTATTGTATAATTGTTTCAATATCCACCATAAACTTTCAATATAATTATTTTCAAACGTGATGTAGGGATCATTCAGATCCACCCAATAACCCATTTTCTTGGTGATATTATCCCACTCGTTCTTATAACGTAATACGGCTTCGCGACATTTTTTATTATACTCTTCAACGGATATTTTTTTACCGATATCTTCTTTGGTAATACCCAATTCTTTTTCAACGCCTAATTCAACAGGCAGACCATGTGTATCCCAACCGCCTTTGCGCTTCACCTGAAAACCCTGCATGGTCTTGTAACGGCAAACCATATCTTTCAATGTTCTGGAAATTACATGGTGAATGCCGGGCATACCGTTGGCACTGGGCGGGCCTTCATAAAACACGAAGGGTTTCGCGCCTTCTCGTAAGGAAACACTTTGTTCAAAAGCATGGCGCTCTTCCCATTGTTGCAAAATCTCTTTTTCAATGGCGGGTAAATTCAGTCCTGAAAATTCTTTGTATGTAGCACTCATAAAACTCCTGTCCTGCTTGTTTTTAAAGGCTGCAAAGCTAAGAAAATTACGTATAGGTCTTTGGCTTTTGTAAGCCTATCTTTTGATGTGGAATTATAATTTTTCTTAAAACAAAGGGATTAGCGGTAAATAACAGCAATTATACTCTCTGCAACTGTTTCACCTAAAAGGTTGGCAACCCTGATCATGGAATGTCATACTCCCCTTTAGGGGTCGGGGTATCCTTTTCTTCGTAATTCCTTCGTGATTTCCTGCTACCTTATAGCTGTTTTATTGCTGGGCTCTCGAAGAACTCCCGAAGAAACCAGCCAAAAGATACGAAGGAGATGATAAGAAGATAGTCAGGAATTCCAAAAAAGAATGTCATTCGGTTATGAGTTATCATGTGATGGTGAGGCACTCGAACCATGATTTTAAAACAAACTTTACGTTTAGCAGTCTTCCAGAGTCTCAGAGTGACAATCCGTGAACTAATGATTTGCCTGAATAGGCGATAAGTGAAATAGGCAGAATGAAGGGGTTATTTTCCGAACACTTTCTTTCCACCCAGATAAGTAGCGGTCACTTTTGTGTTGAGAATATTTTTTTCATCCACTTTCATCAGGTCATTGTCGAGTATAATAAAATCAGCCTTCTTTCCTTTTTCTAAACTGCCCACTTCATTCTCCAAAAAATCTGCTTTGGCAGCCCAGATGGTCATGCCTTTAATGGTTTCTTCTCTGCTCAAAGCATCCTCTTTTTGAAAACCATTTTCAGGAAACCCTTTGGCATCTTTACGAGCAACTGCTGCCAAAAAAGTTTTGAAAGGAGATATATCTTCCACCGGAAAATCTGTTCCCAATGGTATCCATCCGTTTTGCTCCAGCAATTGTTTGTAAGCATAGCCCCCTTTCAATCTTTTTGTACCCAAACGTTCTTCAGCCCAATACATATCGCTGGTGGCATGTGTGGGTTGAACGGATGGAATGATGGATGATTGCCCGAATAGATCAAAATCATTTTCATGGATTATTTGTGCATGTTCAATGCGCCAACGTTTATCATTTTTGCCTTTTAAAACTTTAGTGTACACATTCAAGATCATTCTGTTCCCTGAATCGCCGATGGCATGTGTGCACATCTGAAACTCAGTGCCGGCCAATAGTTGCGCTGATGAATCAAAATGAGCAATACTACTTAATAAAAAACCTTTCCAGTCTTTTCTATCGTTATAAGGTTGTAATAAACAAGCACCTCGGCTGCCCAAAGCACCATCTGCATAGAATTTGAAACCATGCACAAAAAGTTTATCTGTTTTATAAGGGCCTTTGGGTAAATAATGCGCAAAATTTTCTTTATCATCACTCAGCATTACATACAGACGCATGTTGAGTTTACCCTGTTGTTGCAAAGTATCAATCGCATCTACATCTTTATAATTTAATCCGCAATCGGTGATGGTGGTGAGTCCAACAGCAAAACAATTTTTCTCAGCAGCCAATAATCTTTTTGCATAATCTTCTTTTGATAATGACGGGATATTATTGTTCACTAATTCCTTCGCGTTATCAATTAGTACACCGGTTAATTTTCCGTTTTTGGTTTCCGCATCACCGCCGCTAATGGTTGCTCCCGGTTTTACATGGGCAAGGTCAAATGCTTTTTGATTGCAGATGGCTGCATGTCCGTCAACTCGCGTTATATAAACAGGTTTATCGGGAAATAATTGATTGAGTTTTTCATTCGTCGGATAAACTTTGCCGGGCCATTTGTTTTGATCCCAACCTCTGCCAAGGATCCACTTCTCGTCAGGATGCTCTGCTGCAAAGGATTTCAGGCGTTCTATAACTTCTTCGAAGCTTTTGGTATCGTAGAGATCTGCAACAAATAAAGATTGACCATACCCAACAAAATGTGCATGTGCATCAATGAAACCGGGATACACTGCTTTCTTTTCTGCATCAATTATTTCTTTCGCTTCGTAATTGTTGAGAATGAACTGAGTTGTGCCTGTTGCAATAATTTTTCCGTCTTTAATTGCCATTGCTTCTGCAGTTGCAAAAGTAGAATCAACAGTATAAATGGTTGCGTTATGAACGATCAGGTCAACGGATTGTTTGTTATTGCAGGAAATGAAAATGATTGAAATAGCTGCTATGAATAATTTTCTCATGCAGTAAATGTAATGAGTTCTTTGATGCGATGAAAACAGAAAGTACAAGTGAGTGACACAACAGAAGATGCCATGAAAATTATTGTTGGCAACATAAATTTACCGCACATTAAACTTCTTAAACCTTTTGAACTTCTTAAACTTTACTTGAGTAACTCACAAGGTTTTAATCCTGTATGTTTTTTGAAAGCAGCAGAAAAATGTGAGATGGAAGAATAACCGAGCATGGCTGATACGTCGGTTACCGACAAAGATTTTTCGTACAACAAATATTTGGCGTGTTCCATTCTTTGTTGCTGATAAAAATCGAAAATAGTGGTACCGAATATTTCTTTGAAACCTTTCTTTAAATAACATTCATTCATGGCAACTTTGCGACTGAGTTCCTTGATGGTTAAAGGATCGCCGATATGCTGCAATAAAATTTCTCTTGCCTGATGAATGGATTCTTTGCTTCTGTCATCTGCCAAAAATTTGCAGGTAAAGCCTTCTTCTTTTTCGTCGATCAAATGATCCAAACTATACAATAACAATTCGTGTATTTTGGCATTCACGAAAATATTTTCCAAAGCACCGCTGTAACTGTGGTTGAGCAACGCATCTAAAATATTGCGTTTTCTAAGCGATAGGGTAAATATTTTATTGAAAGCGTTGGGATGTTTGAATGCAAGCACTTCATCTTTTCTGTTGCTCAGTTTTACGTTGTGGGTAAACTGGTGCAGGAAAGTAGAAGTAAAATGAAAAATGAAAACATCAACTGTTCTGTGTTTACCGCTGCATGCCTCAGTAGGTAATTGTAAACACTGAGCGCAACTTTTTTCTTCGCAATATCTGTTGCCGGTGGTGCAATAACGGAGTTCAAGATAATTTTCTGAAGGGCGTTTTGCATTATAGTGATACACCATCATGCCGGTATCTTCAGCGATCCAGGGATTTTGAGCGTAATAACGGCGTATATCATACTGAATAGAGCCGGGAATGTTTTGTTGTTTCTGATACAACAAATCCATGCTCGGGTCTATACCGCCGCGTTGTGCAACTTTTAATATGTCTAATGCCTGAATCATGTTTGAACAGCAAAATTAATGTATCTACATCTAATTTCCAAGTCACGAGTTTGTAAGATACTGAACTTTGCTTCTGTTTTATAATAAAGGGCCTGTTAAAATTGACTCAATAATTTCTTATGAAAAATTTATAATATTTTTATTTTTTAGCCTATATTTAATCATGAAAAACAGAATCATGAAAACCCTATCGATCGCTTTTTTATTATCAGTGAATTATTGTATGGCGCAACAAGCTGACTGTACAGTAAGTGTAAAAGAATTGCAGGGCAGTTATACGGGAGAATGTAAAGGACAAAAAGCACATGGAAAGGGAAAAGCAACAGGGGAAGATGTTTATGAGGGTGACTTCAAAAACGGGCTTCCGGACGGAACAGGAAAATATACTTGGAAAAATGGAAGTTGGTATGAAGGTTCATTCAAAAACGGAATGAAAGAAGGAGAAGGAGTGATGCATTATGTTACTGCTTCCGCTAAAGACAGTATCATCACAGGTTTTTGGAAAAAAGGAATGTATGCCGGATTGTATGAAGCACCATACAGAGTTCAGAGCAAATCATACATGATCAGTTCTGTAAAAGTGGATGAATTAAAAACAACTACCACCCCATTTCAGATAGAAGTTTATTTGACAAGTGTTTCGGGGGGCGGGGCATCTATTTACAATGGAGGCGAAGTTCCCAAACCGGTTATTTCCGATGTTATCGTCAACAAAGGAAGCTATTTAAGTATGGATGCCGTGACCAATACGCCCAAATCAAATTTTTATTATTTTAAAGACGTCATTTACCCTTTCAGTGTCAATTTCAAGATCGGACAGGAAGAAGTTGTCATCGATTTTAATAAGCCAGCCAATTATAAAGTAGACATCAGATCAAAGCAATAATTCCAGCTGTTTTCCCATCCAAAATTTTCATAAAAAAATAGTGGAAAAATAGGGAAGATTTATCGCTCATAAGAGCCTAATTTCCCTTATTTTCGCAGGCTTTATAAATTTTATCAAAATCAAGCAGGACAAGCATTTATGACAGAAGAACAACAAAGCAGTAACGATGCACAGAATAAGAATTACGGTGCTGATAGTATTCAGGTATTAGAAGGATTGGAAGCGGTTAGAAAAAGACCCGCCATGTATATTGGTGATGTGAGTGTAAAAGGGCTTCACCATTTGGTTTATGAAGTAGTTGATAACAGTATCGATGAAGCATTGGCCGGATATTGTAAGAATATTATTGTAAACATTCATGAAGATAATTCCATCAGTGTTGTTGATGACGGTCGTGGTATCCCAACTGCCATGCATACCAAAGAAAAAAGAAGTGCATTGGAAGTTGTGATGACGGTTCTTCATGCCGGTGGCAAGTTTGATAAGAACACGTATAAAGTTTCCGGCGGTTTGCATGGTGTTGGTGTAAGTTGCGTAAATGCCTTAAGCAGCACATTACAAGTAACAGTTTATCGCGAAGGAAAAATATTTGAACAGGAATATCATGAAGGCAAACCTGCTTATGCGGTTCGTGAAATAGGCTTATCTGATAAAACCGGTACCACGGTTCACTTTTGGCCTGATGCAACCATCTTTCAGGAAACTGTTTTTAAGAGAGATATTCTGGAGGGACGTTTACGTGAATTATCGTACCTAAACAAACGGATCAATATCATTTTAAATGATCTGCGTGAAAAAGAAGAAGATGGATCGAATTACACGAAGACTTTTTACAGCGAAGGCGGTATTGTGGAGTTTGTGGAAATGCTGGATAAAAACAGCAACCGCACACCACTTATCTCAACTACCTTATATTTTGAAGGATTGGACGAAGTAAGCAATGTGGCTGTTGAAGTTGCCATGACTTACAACGATGATTTTAAAGAACATATTTTTTCTTATGTAAATAATATCAACACCATCGAAGGTGGAACGCATGTAACCGGCTTCAGACAGGCATTGACAAGAGTTTTCAAATCTTATGGTGATAAAGAAGGATTATTTGAAAGAGCAAAAGTGGAAGTGGAGGGTGATGATTTCAGGGAAGGATTAAGTGCCATCATTTCTGTAAAAGTTCCGGAACCGCAATTTGAAGGACAGACCAAAACAAAATTGGGTAACAGTGATGTAGCAGGTACGGTTCAATCAACAGTTGGTAAAGCCTTATTGGCTTATCTCGAAGAAAATCCAAGGGAAGCAAAGAATGTTATTTCTAAAATTGTATTAGCAGCACAGGCCCGTGTTGCAGCAAAAAAGGCAAGAGAATTAGTTCAGCGCAAAACAGTATTAAGCGGCGGCGGATTACCGGGCAAATTGGCCGATTGCAGTGAAAGAGATGCTGAAAAATGTGAATTGTATCTGGTAGAAGGGGATAGTGCCGGCGGTACAGCAAAGCAGGGACGCGACAGAAGTTACCAAGCCATTCTTCCATTGCGCGGTAAGATATTGAATGTGGAAAAAGCAATGGAGCATAAGATCTATGAGAATGAAGAGATCAGAAATATGTATACAGCGTTGGGTGTAACCGTGGGCACGCCTGATGATCCCAAACAATTGAATTTGTCAAAACTCCGTTATCATAAACTCATCATTATGACGGATGCTGATGTGGATGGTTCTCACATCGCTACTTTAATTCTGACTTTTATTTTCAGATATATGAAAGAGTTGGTGGAACAGGGTTATGTATATATTGCCCAACCGCCATTGTATTTGGTGAAGAAAGGAAAAGAACAATCTTACGCTTATTCAGAAGAACAAAGAAAATACTGGATCGAGAAGTTAGGTGGCGGAAAAGATGATTCTGTTACCACCCAACGTTACAAAGGTTTGGGAGAGATGAATGCAGAACAATTATGGGAAACAACCATGGATCCAGCCCGCAGAACCCTGAAACAGGTAACGATTGAAAGCCTGGCAGTGGCAGATGGCGTTTTCAGCATGCTGATGGGCGATGATGTGGCTCCGAGACGAGAATTCATCGAAACACACGCCAAATATGCCAAAATAGACGTGTAATTGCCCTGTATGTGGATTAGTTCTTATACGCACTGTTTTCACTTACAAGAAAAAAATATTAGCTTGTGCCTGTTTACTGACCAAAAAACATTATTTACTAACCTTATTCCCGTGACGGAATAATAAATTCTACAAACTATGGACACTTCAAAAATGATCAAAGCATATTGCCTGAAGACAAAGGAAAAAAATGTTCCAATGCTGGATGCAGTAATCAAAAAAACTGCTAAAGGTGGTTATATGGCTGCAGGCCATGACGGCAAAGGAAACAAAATGGCAGCCATTCTTGGTGAAGCAAAAGCTTTACAAGCTATTGCAGACGGTGTTGCTAAAAAAGAATTCTAAACTTATTTGTATCAAAAAAGAAAATCCGGAGCATTTGCTTCGGATTTTTTTGTGCAGATATATTTCAGCTGACAATAAAAGCTATCGAATGAATTTAATACTGAAAGGGTATTTATAAGCCCTGCCTTCATTAGCCCTAATGGCTGCAACAATTACAAGAATGGTGGCATAAATACCAACCACCCAAAGAAAAAGTATGCCCACAATAGTTACGAATAATCCAATACAGACTAAGACCAATGTCAATTGAAAATTGAATGATTCTTTCGCATGTTCAGCAACAAATGGAGAATCATTCTTCTTTAAAATATAAATAATTAAAGGTGCCAGTAATGTTGAAACGAAAGTGAGTACATGGGCCAATAATGCCAATGTCTTTTCATCACTTGTGGGGGGATATTCGGGATTAAGATCGGTTCCTAATATGTCTGCCATGTTGTTTAATTTAATTTGAAAGTAACATAATTGGCAGATATTTCATCATACAACCATATCTTTTTTTACAACAGATTGATGCATTTGTGTAAGAAATCGCAACATGGCTTTCATATCCTTCATTGGCTCAACAACCAATAGGAAGTTTTTACCTGCCTGTTTTAATTTGGCTTTGTTGGTTCCGGTTTGTAAAAAGCTTAAAACATTTTTAAATAATTCTGATTCGAAATAAGGCGAATCGGGTTTATTGATAAAATAACAACGTAACACTTCACTTTTTAAGCTCATCTTTTCAAAACCAAGATCAACAGCAACCCATCTGCAACGAAGTGTTGTAAATAAGTCTTCGACCTGCGATGGAATAGGCCCGAAACGATCGGCCATTTCTTTATAAAATTCCTGCAGGTCTTCTTCTTTTTCGCAATTATCTAATCTTGTGTAAAGAGATAAACGTTCGGTAATGCTTTCAACATAAGAATCAGGAATTAAAATTTCGAGATCAGTATCAATGGTACAATCATTTACAAAATCATCCTGTTTGGAAATCTCTTCTTTAAACAATTCTTTGAACTCGGTTCTTTTTAATTCACGAATGGCTTCTTCCAGAATTTTCTGATACATTTCAAAACCGATTTCCGCCATAAAACCGCTTTGTTCGCCACCTAACATATTGCCGGCACCACGGATGTCTAAGTCACGCATCGCAATCTGGAAGCCGCTTCCCAGATCACTGAACTGTTCTAATGTTTGCAACCGTTTTCTTGAATCGGTTGGTAAGCTGCTCATCGGCGGAGCCAATAGATAACAGAAAGCTTTTTTATTGCTGCGGCCAACCCTTCCACGCAATTGATGCAGATCACTTAATCCAAAATGATGTGCATTATTTACGATGATGGTATTCATGTTCGGGATATCGACACCGCTTTCAACAATATTGGTGCAAACCAATACATCATATTTTTTATCGATGAAATCCAATATTCTTTCTTCCAGTTCATTTCCTTCTAATTGCCCGTGTGCAAAACCGATACTGAGATCGGGGCATAGACTTTGTATGAGTGCAGCCATTTCAGCCAAACCATGAACGCGATTGTGAATGAAGAAAACCTGTCCGCCTCTTTCTGTTTCAAAGTAAATGGCGTCGCGGATAAAATCATCATTGAAGATTCGTACTTCTGTTTGAATGGGCTGACGATTGGGTGGCGGTGTATTGATGATACTCAGATCTCTGGCACCCATCAGACTGAATTGTAACGTTCGCGGAATGGGTGTAGCTGTCAATGTTAAGCAATCAACATTTGTTTTTAATGTTTTTAATTTTTCTTTATGCCCTACACCAAATTTTTGCTCTTCATCGATCACCATTAATCCAAGGTCTTTGAACTTTACTTCTTTACCCAACAAACCATGTGTACCGATAATGATATCAATTTTTCCTTCTTCTAATTTTTTGAATGTTTCTTTTTTTTCTTTGGATGATTTAAACCGATTCACATAATCCACCGTTACAGGAAAATCTTTGAACCGTTCTTTGAATGTTTGATAATGCTGATAGGCCAGGATTGTAGTTGGAACAAGCACTGCTGCCTGCTTTCCATCACAGCAGGTTTTAAAGGCAGCACGGATTGCAATTTCTGTTTTGCCAAAACCAACATCGCCGCAAACCAATCTGTCCATAGGAGATGGAGATTCCATATCTTTTTTTACATCGGCAGTTGCTTTGCTTTGATCGGGCGTGTCTTCATAAATAAAACTTGCTTCCAGTTCGGTTTGCATGTAATTATCAGGCATGTGCTGAAACCCTTGCTGTGCTTTACGTTGCGCATACAATTTTATTAGATCGAAAGCAATTTCTTTAACCTTGATCTTTGTTTTTTCTTTCAGCTTGCTCCAAACTTCACTACCTAATTTATTAATTTTCGGAACCGTTCCCTCCTTACCGGTGTACTTCGAAATTTTATGCAACGAATTAATATTCACGTAAAGAATATCACTGTCCTTATAAATAATTCGAACAGCTTCCTGCACTCTTCCATTCACTTCAATTTTTTGTAAACCGCTATACGTTCCTACACCATGATCGATATGAGAAACATAATCGCCGGGCTGCAGGTCACGCAATGTTTTTAAAGTAAGGGCTTTGTTTTTGTTATATGCCTGCTTGACCTTGTATTTATGGTAGCGTTGAAATATCTGATGATCCGTATAACAAACAACTTTCAGATCATCATCAATAAATCCTTCGTGAATACTTGTTGCAACAGGAACAAATTGTATCTCAGTTTTGAGATCATCAAAAATGCTGTTCAATCTTTCTAATTGTCTGGATTGTTCAGCAAAAATGTAAATGCTGTACTTTTTATTTTCATGTTCTTTCAAATCTTTGATCAGCAAATCAAATTGACGATTGAAAGATGGTTGTGATTTGGTATTGAATTCAATTTCAAAATTAGATAACTGAGATTTGTAACCAAACTCAATAATATGTCTTTGAGTGATCTGCCTTTCAATAGTTGCGGCTGGAACAAAATCATTTAAGGATACTTCTTTTAAGATTTTAGTGTCATCATCTTCAAGGTCAAAGGTTGAAGGTTGAAGTTTGAAGGTTGAAAGTTTAGGATTCAGCGTTTCTGCCTTTTGCCTTTCGCCTTCTGCCATAAACCTTGTTAAATCTTCCTCTTCTGTTTCAATTTTTTGTTTGATCACATCCCAATCTTTTAACCAAACAACCGTATTCTCAGGCAAGAATTCCAGAAGTGAAACTTTATCACCCGTATCAAATTGTGTTTCAACATTCGGAATGATATTCACTTGCATCAACTTGCGTTCACTCAATTGTGTTTCAGGATCGAAAATGCGGATACTGTCAACATCATTGCCAAACAACTCAACACGATAAGGTTTTTCATTTCCGAATGAATAAATATCAAGTATACCTCCTCTTAATGCAAACTGGCCGGGCTCATACACAAAATCAGTTCGCTCGAAACCATACATCACAAATAGTTCCATCAATCCATTTAAATTAATGGTATCATTTGTTTTAATGCTGATGATATTGCCTCGCAACGTACTTGGCAATACAACTTTTTCGAATAATGCTTCCGGATAGGTGATGATGATCTTTTTATTTCCACCCGCCGAAAGTTTAGTGAGCATTTCTGTTCGCAACATTACATGCGAAGAATTCAGGAGCTTAAAATTCTTTCTGTTTTTAAAAGAAGAAGGGAAGTAAAAAAGATCCAATGCATCTGTTAAATTTTCTACAGTATTATGAAAATAGGCGGCATCTTCTGCATCATTTAAAACCACCAAATGATTTAATTGACTGCATTTTGGATGAGAGAAAATATTACTCACTACAAACTCGGCACTGCTTCCCCGTAAATTTTTAAGAAATACTTTTTGCGTATCGGCAAAAGAGAGCCTGTCCGCCAACTGAAAAAGGCGGGGTGAATTTTGATACTGTTCTGACAACACACTTAAATTCATAACAACATCACAAAGATAAGTGCTGAGAGGCTTTTTTAAAGTTAATAAGTTGCGCCTGTATCAAATTTTATGATCACTGCCGTAACTTTTCCTTCAATAACTTTTACGGGTGCGATATTATTTTCCGCATCGAATAGGTTGGCGTAAAAGAGATTACCTATTTTAGTAAAGAGTGAATACGATCCGACAGGCAATTGTACAGTGAAATGACCTGTACTATCTGATTGAACTGATGTGATGAATTTTTTGTTAATGGAAGAATAAGTAGCAGATGTACCGATGCGCAACACATCTTTTATATTCGTCAGCTCATAAATAAAAACGGTCGTAATAATTCCTACTGGTTTTACAGGGTTTGCGCCAGGCATAGGCATCATATTACCGGATATTTTATAGACATAACCGTCAATGCCCTGCTGAATTTGTGTCGGTGAATTTTGATTTTTTGCCGACCTACAAGCAATAATTGTTAAAAGTGAAGAAAAGATTATTAAAATAATTCTTAGCATACCGCAAATTGAATGATGAAAGTATCTAAATTTAATTAATTATTGCCTGAATACAAATATAACAGATCAAATATGACGAAGAAAAAGTTAGTAATATTCTTATTAATATGTTCTTTCTTGCAAGCAACTGCTCAGGATAAAGAAAACCTGCAGTTATTGCAGAATGTTGCTCGTGCACACAGAATAAAAGAAGATGCTGATTATGCAAAAGCCGTGCAGATGGCAAACCAAAAAGGCTGGCCTATTTATAAGACAGGTAAAAACGGAACGGTACTTGCTTTACAAAGATTAGATAACTCAGGTAACCCTGTTTATTATACAAGTTTCAATAACATTATTGCTGCAGCTACTACCAGAGCCAATCAGTTATGGCCAGGCGGAACTTCCGGATTAAATCTTTCAGGTTCTTCAGACGCAGTTACGAGCAAATTAGGTACATGGGATGGCGGATTGATTTTAAAAAATCATGTGGAATTGATTGGTCGCGTTTATCAAAAAGATTCTGCAGGGCTAACATTAGATGATCATGCCACACATACAACGGGAACATTGATTGCTTCAGGCGTAAATCCGATCGCAAAAGGAATGGCATTTGGATTAAAGCAATTGATCGCTTATACTTTTTTAAAAAATGAAACTTCCAATATGACAACAGAAGCCTCCAATCTTCTTTTGTCAAATCATTCTTATGGAATTACAGGAGGATGGCTGTACGACGGCACAAATTGGAATTGGAATGGCGATACTACAGTAAGCAAAGTAGAATCTTATTATTGCGGATATTACGACAATTCTGCACAGATGTATGATTCTATATTATATCATGCACCTAATTATTTAACAGTTTTTGCTGCAGGAAATTCAAATGGGAATAATGCAAACGGTCAAGGCCCGGCTGTTGGTGCAACGTATCTTTATAACGGTGGTAACAAAGCAACAAGGACTTCTGCCATGGCCAATAATCCGACTTACGGATCTGTTTCAATGGGACAAACAGCCAAGAATATTATTTCCGTTGGTGCGATTAATGGGATACCCAATGGTTATAGTACACCCAATGATGTGCAGATCGCTTCATTCAGTTCGTGGGGACCAACCGATGACGGAAGGATCAAACCTGAATTGGTTGCCGATGGAGTAAATGTTACTTCATCTATTTCTACATCAACCACCGCTTATGCATCTTTAAGCGGAACTTCGATGGCAACACCCAATGTTACAGGCTCCTTATTGTTATTGCAGGAATATTATAAACAAAAACATCCGGGTGCATTTATGCTTGCTTCTACTGTAAAAGCTTTAGCCATTCAAAGTGCGGATGAAGCAGGAACTTCATCAGGTCCTGATTATGTGTATGGTTATGGTTTATTGGATGTATTAAAAGCATCAAGTATCATTACATCTTCTTTCCAGAATAAAACAGACACGATCATTGAAAAAACATTAACTAACGGAGTTCCCTATACTTTGAATGTGATCGCATCGGGTAATGGACCGCTGAAAGCGACAATTGTTTGGACCGATCCTCCTGCAACACCCATTTCAACAAATCTTTTAAATAATACAACACCCAGATTAGTCAATGATCTTGATTTGCGAATAAGTAACGGTTCAACAACCTTCTTTCCGTGGATATTGGATCCAACCAATCCAACAACAGCAGCCACCAAAGGCGACGATAAAGTAAATAATATTGAGCAAGTGCAGATCGATAGTGTTGTTCCCGGAAAATCCTACACCATTACTGTTTCAAATAAAGGTACATTGGTAAGAGGCGGTACACAAGCTTTCTCACTCATCGTCAGCAGCATCGGCGGAACTGCAGCTTGTGCATCCGGTGCAACGAGCAGTACAGCAGGAGCAGCTATTGACAGTGTTGTTTTCGCAGGGCTTGCAACAAAGAATATCTCAAATGCAGGATATGTTGATTCAACAAAACTTACTGCCAATATTGAACCGTCTAAATCAATTCCAATTACCATATCCCTCAGAACCAGAGATGCTTCATCGAATGCCAGAATAGTACGTGCTTATATTGACTATAACGGTAATGGAATATTTGAATCGACAGAACAGGTTGCACAAAGTGCGATCATAAATAGCGGTACCAGTAAAACAACTGCAACAGTAACAACCCCTGCCAATCTTACTATCGGTAATTATTTGCTGATGAGAGTGATCGTTCTGGAAACAAGTAATGCAAGTGATATTAATCCCTGCGGAACTTATGCTGTTGGACAAACAGAAGACTTCAGAGTGAAAGTTGTATCTCCAAGCAATGATCTTGCCTTGGCAAACATTGTATCACCTGCTGCAGGGGCTTGTTCCAACCCTGCACAATTTATTACTGTTGCCATAAAAAATGTGGGTTCAAACGATCAAACAAATATTCCGTTAACTGCTGTGATTAAAAATGGCTCTAACACTACAACTATTACCGGAACGTATCCGGGTACAATAACAGCGGGCAGTACTATTAATTATACTTTTCAAAACACGTTTACCGGTGTAGCAGGCACAACTTATACATTAACAGCATATACCGGTTTAAGTACCGATCAAAACCATAGCAATGATACATTAACACAAAGTATTACCATTGCTGCCAAACCATCTACACCTGCGGGAACCGGAGAAATTTGTAATATTACTGCTTATGTAAATGTTACCAGTCCTAATACTGCAGCGAATTATTTATGGTACACATCACCAACAGGATCTGTAGTTTCATCAGGATCATCTGCAACAATCTCAACCATCACATCCGACAGTAAATATTATGTATCATCAGGATTTAAAGGAAGTGCCGGCTTGTTGAATAAAACGATTTATTCTGGTGGCGGATATAATAATTTCAGCGGCAACTATGTTTATATCAATGCTTCGGTTCCTGTTACAATTGACTATGCTAAATTATATATCGGCAATCCGGGACAACTTACTTTTATCGTGGCCGATCTTTCCAATGTTACCAGCTCAGGATATAATTATCTAACATTGTCTTCCACAACAATTGATGCTTATGCAACAACACCAACAGCGACACCACCATCCGGAAGTGGCGCCAATCCTGATGTTGCGGCAGATTCAGGTGCTTATTACTATTTAAATCTCTCTGTTCCTGCTGGCTCTCATGCCATCATTATTAATCCGAATGTTTCCGTAAATACAACCATTTTCAGAAACCTGAATGGTTCTGCAACCATTTATCCTGTCGGCCCGTCGAATGTATTTACTATTACAGGTAACAGTGTTCAAGATGCAGGCAGTTCTGCCAATTATCAAAATTATTATTACTTCTTGTATGACATGAAAATCAGTACTGCCGATTGTGTAAGTGATGTGGGCACAATAACGGCAACAACTGCTGCAACACCGGCTATCACTCAATCGGGTAATAATCTTGTGAGCAGTGTTACCAATGCAACAACCTATCAATGGTTCTTAGGCGCTTCAGCAATATCAGGTGCGAATGCAAGTACATATACGCCAACAAAGTCAGGTCTCTATACCATATCAGTTACAGATGCAATTGGCTGTACCAAAACATCTGCCGGGTATAATTTTGTGGTAACTGCTGTGCAAAATGTTTCTGCTGCCGATATCGGTTTGGTTGTTTCGCCAAACCCTAACAATGGCGTATTCCATGTTGGATTTACTATCAATACAAAAGCAAATGTTGATGTTGAACTGATCAACGATGCCGGTCAAATTTGCTTGAGCAATTCATATTCGAATTTCAGCGGACAATTCAGTCAGCAATATTCTTCTGCGAATCTTGCGGCCGGTACTTATGTATTAAAAGTACAAGCCGGCAATAAAGTGTACAGAAGTAAGGTAGTTGTTATAAAATAGTAAAATCGATATTCAAAGAACGATTGCATAAAAAGCCGGTCAGATAGCCGGCTTTTTTGTTTCTTTATCTTTTAATACATTGTTGAACCAAAATTGATTTTGATATGCAGTTAGAATGGCAAACCGGAAAAGTGATTGAAATAAAAAACGAAACGGCTTCTACAAAACGATTTTTTATTCAAATGCCGGCGATGGAAAAATTTGATTTTCATCCGGGACAATTTGTAACACTTGATCTGCCTATTCATGAACAAAAAAATAAACGATGGAGAAGTTATTCCATCGCTTCTGCACCCGATGGCACCAATGTGATAGAATTGGTTATCGTTTTGCTGCATGGTGGTGCAGGTACTACTTATTTGTTCAATGAAGTGCAGGTGGGTAGCGAGTTTCAGCTTCGCGGTCCGCAGGGTAAATTTATTTTGCCCGAAGAATTGGATAAGGATCTATTTCTCATTTGCACAGGTACAGGCATTGCACCTTTTCGTTCGATGGTTCAATACTTACACAAAAATAAAGTGGCGCATAAAAACATACACCTCATTTTCGGTTGCCGTAAACTGCACGACGGATTATATATTGATGAATTGAAAGATCTGGAAAAGAAAGAACCTGGTTTTTTCTTTCATCCTGTTTTCTCAAGAGAGCAACATGTTGGCGAAGGCATGTACACAGGATATGTACACAGTGTTTATGAAAAATTAATTGCCGCTGAAAAAGATCCTGCAAAATTTTATTTATGCGGATGGAAGAACATGATCGATGAAGCCAAAGAAAAAATACAGGCCATGGGTTATGATAAAAAAGATATTCATTTGGAATTATACGGATAATCTTTCAACTTAAAAATCCACACATGAAAAAATATGCTTTCTTATTATTGTTTGTTCTATCACTATATGCAAATGGGTTTTCTCAAAAAAGGAAAATCAATTTAAGCGATAGTATCGCTGTATTTGATGCATATATTCAGAATGCGATGAACGATTGGAAAGTGCCTGGCATGTCTGTGGCTGTTGTAAAAAATAACCAAATCATTTTTACAAAGGGATACGGTGTAAGAGAGATCGGTACCGATAAAAAAGTGGATACGAAAACTTACTTTTCCTGTGCTTCTACCACCAAAGCAATGACTGCTGTTTGTATGGCGATCTTAGTGGATGAAGGCAAAGTAAAATGGAATGATCCGGTAATAAATTATTTGCCGCAATTGCAGCTATACGATCCCTATGTAACAAAAGAATTACGCATCAGGGATCTATTCATTCACAATTCAGGTGTGGGTAATGCCGATTATTTATGGGCAGATAATATTTTATCATCCGATGAAATATTGGCAAAGATGAAATTGGTGAAACCAAGTTATTCATTCCGTTCTTCTTTCATCTATCAAAATATTTTTTACATGATCGCCGGAAAAGTGATCACAAAAATAACCGGTAAACCATGGGATGTTTATGTAAAAGAAAAAATATTTGATCCGCTGAAGATGAATCATACCAAGGCTTTGCTGAGCGAAGTGACCGATGAGAATGCAGCAAAGCCACATTTTATCATTGATGGAAAAGTGACCGTTATTGCAAAAGATACAGCCGACCCGATCGCACCGGCAGGTTCTGTGACATCCTGTGCGGATGATATTGCTTTGTGGATGCAGTGCATGATCGACAGCAGCAAATATGCAGGCGGAAGATTGGTAAAACCCGATACCTGGAAATTTTTATTGAAGCCGCAAACATTGGTTACTGAATCAGAATTTTATCCAACGCAATATGTTACCAAACCTAATTTCATGACTTATGGCATGGGATGGTTTCAACAGGATTATAAAGGATATAAAATTAATTTTCATACAGGAAGCCTGAGCGGCGCAACGGCAATTCATGCCCAATTACCCGATAAAAAATTCGGTATTTATGTATTTGGAAATTTAGATCATGCAGAATTAAGGCATGCATTGGTGTTTAAAGCGTTGGATTTTTTCGAATTGGGAGGTAACAGAGATTGGAGCACTGAATTTTTACATTTATACGACAGTATCAAAGCAGAAGGGAAAAAAAGAGATTCTTTAAATACACCAAAACAAATTGCCAATACCAAACCATCATTGCCTCTTGAAAATTATACCGGACATTATGAAGATGAATTGTATGGTTTTATTGATGTTTCATTGAAAGACGGAAAGTTAACAGCTTTGATCAACACAAAACTGAAAGCAGTTTTGGAACATTATCATTTTGATGTTTTCAAAATTGTTTTTGAAAATAAATGGTACGGGAAAGATTTTATTACATTTCAATTAAATGTTGACGGAACTGTAAGCGGAATAAATTCCGGTGGAATTATTTTCAGTAAAAGGAAATAAAACAAAAGGCTTCAAAATAATTTGAAGCCTTTTGTTTTATAACTGTTCAATAATATTCCGATTGTTGAAGTGTGCGACGCAACCGCAGCTTCATAGCAATTCAAAAGCTTAGTACAAAAAAATTATTGCATCTCTCTAACTATGAACTATCACCTATGAACTATCACCTACATAATTGCTTCGAGTACCAGATCTTTTACTTTGCTTAATAAGATCCTTTCCTGCAACATAGAATCTCTGTAACGGATAGTAACTGTATTATCTTCTTTTGTTTGATGATCGATGGTTACGCAAAATGGTGTGCCGATGGCATCCTGCCTTCTGTAACGTTTACCAATCGCATCTTTTTCTTCATAAAAACATTTGAAATAAGGTTTGCATTCGTTCATCAAGTCGCGTGCAATTTCAGGTAAGCCATCTTTTTTGGTTAAGGGAAGAATGGCTAATTTATTGGGTGCGATTTTTTCCGGAATATGCAATACCACACGACTATCGGTTGTGCCATCTTCTTTATTGATTGTTTCTTCATGATAAGCGTTTGAAAGGATCAATAAAAACATTCTGTCCAATCCTATAGAAGTTTCCACAACGTACGGAATGTAGTTGCCATAAGGTTTTCCTGTTGTTTCATCAATATCGGCATCAAAGTATTGCATTTTCTTTTTGCTGTACAATTGATGTTGGGTTAGATCAAAATCACTTCTTGAATGAATGCCTTCCACTTCTTTAAAACCAAACGGGAATTCGAATTCAATATCGCAGGCTTCTTTGGCGTAGTGTGCTAATTTAACATGATCGTGATAACGATATTTTGCCGCATCAATTCCCAAACTCAAATGCCATTGTAACCTTGCTTCTTTCCAGTATTTATACCAATCACCTTCAGTGCCCGGACGAACAAAGAATTGCATTTCCATTTGTTCAAACTCTCTCATGCGGAAAATAAATTGTCTTGCAACAATTTCATTTCTGAATGCCTTGCCTGTTTGTGCAATACCAAATGGAATTTTCATTCTTGCAGTTTTCTGTACATTGAGAAAGTTTACAAAAATTCCTTGTGCAGTTTCGGGGCGTAAATAGATCGTATCAGCTTCATCTGTAACAGAGCCGAGTTTGGTATCGAACATTAAATTGAACTGGCGGACTTCTGTCCAATTACTTGTACCGCTAATTGAGCATTTTACATTGTTTTCTACAATGATATTTTTTAAATCAATTAAATCATTTTTCGCTAAAGCATTTGAGAATCTGTTTTCCAAATCATAAAGTCTTTTGTATGAGTCAGATTTGCTAAACGCTATTTTTTGAATTTCTTGTACGTCATCAGTGCCTAGTGGTGAACCTGTATAAGACAAGTTGCCATCCAATAATATAAAGTTTGATTGCACAAGTTCAATAATTGCATTTTTTCTTATTTCTTCAATGATATCTTCAATCAAATTATCAGCCCTATATCTTTTTTTACTGTCTTTATTATCAATTAAAGGGTCGCTGAAATTATCAACGTGTCCGCTTGCTTTCCATGTTGTTGGATGCATAAAAATGGCAGCATCAATACCCACGATGTTTTCGTGCAGTTGTGTCATACTCTTCCACCAATAATCGCGGATATTTTTTTTCAGTTCACTGCCATAAGGACCATAATCATAGACGGCACTTAATCCATCATAAATTTCACTGCTCTGAAAAACAAAGCCATATTCTTTGGCGTGAGAAATGATTGCCTGAAAATTATTGTCTAATTGCGTACTCATAAGGCTGCAAATATAGGAAGAAGAGGCAATGAGGCAAGTAGCAAGGATCAAGAAACAATAAGCAAGAAAGTATGATGTAATGCAGGTGATTTTTTTTGAACAAGCTTTTGTTTATCTATTAAGCTGTTGTTGCGTCGCACACTTGTGCTGCAGATATTATTTCAGCTTTTCATTGTTTTGATGCCTATCTGCATCACGAGAAGTTTTCTTTTCAAAATTCCTTTGCAAGGCATCTGTCAAATCAACGCCTGTTTGGTTAGCAAGGCAAATCAACACCCACAAAACATCAGCCATTTCATCACTTAAATTTTTTGAAAGATCAGATTTTTTAAAAGATTGATCGCCGTAAGTACGGGCCATTATTCTGGCTAATTCGCCTACTTCCTCCGTAAGAATCGTCATATTGGTCAATTCGCTGAAATAACGAACACCAATGGTTTTGATCCATTGGTCAACATCCTGTTGCGCTTGTGAGATGGTCATGTATCAAGTGTTTGGGTTTGCAAAGATCAGCGTCATGGCAGAACCGACAGATGTTGCTTTTAATTTTGCATTTTCTGCCACATCACCTCTGAATAATTCATCTATTGTTTCGGTAAATATTTTTACCCAGCGTTGAAAATGCTCAGCTTTAAAAGGGGATAATTTATGTAAATGGCGATGCGCTTCCATCGCATTATTATGATAATTATTTGATTTGAGTAAAACAGTTTCCCAGAAACTAACGATCACCGGTAAATGTTTTTCAAGATTCAAATGTGCAACTTCAGTAAAATAATAACCGATCACATCATCTGCAAAAGCCTTATCGTAAAAAGCAGTCATGAGTCTTTCAATATCTATTCTTGTTTCAATATCTTTCATATTATGTTTATTTCACGAATTAAATTTACTCTTTATTTTTTGAATCTATCATAATAGTTACCGGACCGTCATTCAATAAATGCACTTTCATGTCAGCACCAAATATGCCTGTTTCAATATTTTTATTCAGGTCTTTTTTCAACTGAAGGATCATTTTTTCATACAAAGGAATGGCAAAATCAGGTTTGCTTGCTTTGATATAGGAAGGTCTGTTGCCTTTTTTTGTTGATGCATGCAAAGTAAACTGGCTGATCAATAAAATAGAACCACCTATCTCCAAAACACTTTTATTCATTACACCCTGCTCATCGTTAAAGATGCGGAGATTAACTATTTTATTGCTGAGCCATTCAATATCTTCATTGTTGTCAGCATCTTCAATACCCACCAATACCAATAAACCTTGATTGATTTTACCTGTAATTTTTTCGTCAACCGTAACAGAAGCTTCGCTTACACGTTGAATTACGACTCTCATTTTACTTAACAGTTTTACAATTAACTTTACGGCAATGAAGATAGATATAACATCTGAAATAGAATTTCGAACGGCAAGAAGCGGTGGCGCCGGCGGACAAAATGTGAACAAGGTCGAGACCATGGTAGAAGGAAGATGGAATATTGTTGCATCTCATTTGTTGAGTGAAGAACAGAAACAGATCGTCCTACAAAAATTAGCCAATAGAATTAATAAACATGATGAATTGCTTGTAAAATCGCAATCAAATCGAACACAGTTGGGCAATAAAGAATTGGTGATTGAAAAAATGAATGAGTTGATCCATCAAGCACTGCTAAAAAAGAAAGCAAGGATCGCTACAAAAGCAAGCAAAGCCTCCAAGGAAAAACGTTTGGAATCAAAGAAAAAAGAGTCTTTTAATAAATCATTCAGGAGAAAGATCAGGCCCGATGATTATTGAACCTGCAGATATATTCATTCATAACCATTAATGTTTACTTTAGCATTTATAATTTAAAAATCATTGAGCGGAATAAAAAAATTAGCAGGACAAACATTGTGGTATGGCGTGCCAACCATTACCAGCAGATTCTTAGGTTATGCCACAAATATTTTTTTATTTTGGTTATACAAGCCATCATCAACTGCAGCTATCACACAGATATATGCGGTAATTCCATTTTTAAATATTGTTTTCACATACGGATTAGAAACAAGTTATTTCAGGTTTGCACAAACAACCAATAAAAAACATTTGTACAATTTGTTCATGAGTTCAATTATCGTGAGCACTATTTTGTTTACAGGGATATTAATTTGGCAATCGCCGCAAGTTGCCAAATTAATTGACATGCAAGAACATGCTGATTATGTAAGATGGATGGCATGGATACTTTTTTTCGATACGCTTACAGTTATTCCTTTCGCTAAACTCAGGCAGGAAGGGCGCCCCCGAAGATTTGCTTTTATTAAAGTATTGAATATTCTAACATCGGTTTTTTTAACAGTATATTTTTTAGGTGTTTGTCCGAAGATCGCACAACACAACCCGGATAGTATTTTTTTAAAATTTTATAGTCCTTCTATCGATATTGGTTATTACATCATTGCCAATATTGTAGCAAGCATTATTACTTTGATTTTATTATTTAAAGAATTCATTGATTTCAAATTTGAATTTGAAATTGATTTGTGGAAGAAAGTGATGAATTATTCTTATCCATTAATAATTGTTGGGTTTGGAGGTATGATCAATGAGTTGCTAAGTAGATTGGTGTATACCAGAGTTGTAAAACTAAGTCATGAAGAAGCGCAACATCAATTAGGCGTTTTTGGGGCAAATTATAAAGTGGCAATATTGATCACCATTTTTATTCAGGTTTTTAGGATGGGAGCAGAACCTTTCTTTTTTAATAAATCGAAAGATGATGATGCAAAGAAAACTTATGCAAGAGTGATGAAGTTTTTCGTAATTGTTTGTTGTTTAATGTGGTTGGCAATTGCTACTAATCTTTCCTTGATAAAATATTTTGCCTATGGTAGCAATGCAAAGGAATATAGTGAAGGGTTAAGTATCATTCCTATTCTATCGATGGGTAGTGTGTTTCTCGGCATTTATTACAACTTAACCATTTGGTATAAACTCACCAATAAAACAATGTATGGCGCATGGATTACATTAGCAGGCGCTGCTATTACTGTTATATTGAATATTTGGTGGATACCGCTTTTTGGCTATAACGGGAGTGCATGGGCAACTTTTGTTTGTTATGGTTTTATGATGGTGATCAGTTATATACTCGGGCAGAAATATTATCTCATTCCTTATGCATGGAAAAAATTATCAGCTTATATAGCGATTGTTGTGTTGTTGTTTTTGGTTCACACATTATTTGTTCATTTTGTTCCGGGATTGTTATTGGGCACAGCTTTCGCACTGGTATTGATACTGTCTTTCACCGCTTTTATTTTAAAAATCGAAAAGAAAGAGTTTGAGAAAATGCCGGTCATTGGGAGGTATATAAAATAATTATTCTATCAGTAACCAATAATATTATTTAACAAAGCTCTTGGCACTCAGTTTAGAGGCTATTCTGTTTCACTCCGTCAATTCTTTTATATTTGCCAACCTAAATTTATCTGAGCGTGAAAGCAAGAAATGTTGTATTCATTATTTTGGCTGTGATCATCGCCGATCAGGCATTGAAATTCTATATCAAATTAAATTTCTTTGCGGGTGAAGAACACAGGATACTCGGCAATTGGTTCCGCCTGCACTTTGTAGAAAATGAAGGCATGGCATGGGGATGGAAATTCGGCGGCGGCTTCGGTAAAATATTTTTAACGCTGTTCAGATTAGTGGCTGTAATCTGGGGTAGTTTTTTATTGAAGGATTTCATTCAAAAAAAATATCACAAAGGATTTATTCTTTGTGCTGCTTTAATTTATGCGGGTGCATTGGGTAATTTATTGGACAGCATGTTTTACGGATTGATATTCGATAACAGTGATTTTTTCAGAGCGAATGTGGCACAACTTTTTCCGCATGGCGGCGGGTATGCAAAATTCCTGCATGGCAGAGTGGTGGATATGCTGTATTTCCCCATCATCACCAATGCGCATTATCCATCATGGATCCCTTATTTCGGCGGAAAAGATTTTGAATTCTTTGAACCCGTTTTTAATATAGCAGATGCTTCTATTTCAACCGGTGTGATTGCCTTGTTAGTATTCCAGAATAAATTCTTACACAAGACTGAAGGACATAATGCAGTTATTTCAGTAAGAACGGAACCTGTTGATGATAACAAAGAATTGAATTGATTATTTTATCACCGGTCTACTTTTCACCGTTATATTATAGATTGGTTCATTTGGATATTGCGTGGCGATCCATCCGATACCTTGCGCATAATAAGCATAATCATAATCGAGCGCTGCAGAAAAAGAAGGTGAGGATAAAGCTTTCTCATAATAATCTTCCCGCACTTTGATCACGTTATTATACGTTATATTATTAAAAGTGTAGGACTGATTTTTAGCGATGATGGTAAAACCATATTTTACGGTAACATATTGTCCGTATGATATACCCTGAACCGTGTCACTTGCCCATGTATCATTCACATTTTTATAATCTTTTAAAAACGGAAAATCAATAGGACCGGAAGAAGTATCGAGCAGTGAAACTAATTGATAATAATTTCCGTTTCCATCCTTTCGATAAAACGAAGTGTCATTAAAAGTTGGATATGGCGTTGTAAATATGCTGTATGCATTTGTACCTATGATAGCATACAAATTAGATACGGTTGTTGTGAAAGTATCCGTTAAACTGGTGCCGACAAAATATGTCCAGTTACTGCCGATAGTTGTTGGAAAATAATCAGCGTTTGATATCAACGGCAATGCACCGCAATCGATATTGATCTGACAGAAAGTACTGTCGTATGTAACCGTTTTTGTTGCAACGATCGGCAATAATGGCTTACCGTATCCTTTTATTTTTACCGTTTGTAAGCCTGTATTCAATGCATAACCTGAATCGATGAACCAAAAGCCATTACTGGAATCTGTACTAACTTTATATCTGCCTCTGCTGGTAATATTTAATTGAACCAATAAATAGTTGCTGTCTGTCAAAACCGTATCAACTTTATAAGTTCCTTTTGCAATAATCTGTTGGCAATTACCGAATGAATCAGTGATGGTACCTGCAGAATTGCCATTAGCACCGTTACCGGTTTCATAGCTTATTTCTTTTTTGCAGGCGTTCATGCAAAAAATAAACAAAATAATTGTGCTGAATGTGATTGCAAATTGCTTCATACAGGGTTAATACAAATGTAATTTATAGAATTACAGATAAATATTACACTAATTGCGCTGCCTTGTTTGTTAATATTTTTTGCTGAGACAGTTGCTGAATGTTGCTGAGCGTAGTATCTGCGATCTGACCTAATGCTTCTTCGGTAAAAAATGCCTGATGAGCCGTTACCAATACATTGGGAAAACTCATCAAACGCTGGATGGTATCATCTTCAATGATATCTTCTGACAGATCGCGAAAAAATAATTTTTCTTCCTGTTCATATACATCAATGCCGAGATAACCGATCTTTCTGGATTTTAATGCTGTGATCACAGCCTTGGTATCAATCAATCCGCCACGGCTTGTATTGATCAACATTACACCGTCTTTCATAACCGCAATGGTTTCTTTGTTGATGATATGATGTGTTTGTTCCATCAACGGACAATGCAAAGAAATAACATCAGCCCGCTTTAATACATCCATCAAAGGAAGAAATTCAACACCCAATGTTTCCAAATCCTTATTTGCAACTATATCAAATGCCAAAACTTTGCAACCAAAGCCCAACATGATCTTGCAAAAAGCTTTTCCGATATTGCCTGTCCCGATCACACCGATCGTTTTCTGATACAGATTAAAACCCAAGAGTCCGTTCAAAGAAAAATTTTGTTCGCGAACACGATTGTATGCTTTATGTGTTTTGCGATCGAGTGTTAAGATCATCGCCACTGCATGTTCGGCAACGGCTTCAGGAGAATAAGCAGGAACACGGCAAACAGAAATATTATATTCTTTGGCTGCGTTCAGGTCAATATTATTAAAACCGGCACAACGTAATGCAATTGTCTTCACACCTTTTGATGCCAATATTTTTATGACTTCAGCATTCACTTTATCATTTACAAAAACACAAACAGCATCTGTATCTTCTACGAGATTTACAATATGCGGACCGAGATGTGTTTCGTAATATTCCAATTCAAAACCAAAATGCTTATTGTATTCATTGAATGATATCTTATCGTAAGGTTGTGTGGAGAAGAACGTTATTTTCATGATGAGAAATATATTGAATTGTAAATTTACTTGACAAAAATTTTCTTGATCGCTTTATTTTACGGATAATAATTACAATTTGTCTTTAATGTCTCCCACCATTCTCTCCGGTACCACCCATTCATCAAATTGTTCCGGGCTAACATATCCCAATTTTACGGCCATCTCTTTTAATGTAGTTCCTTCCTGATGTGCTTTCTGTGCAATTTCTGCAGCTTTGTAATAACCGATCTTTGTATTCAGTGCTGTCACAAGCATCAAACTATTGTCAAGATGTTTTTTAATATTTGCTTCGATAGGAGCCAATCCCACAGCACATTTGTCGTTGAATGAAACACAGCCTTCGCCAATTAATCTGGCGCTGTGCAGAAAATTATAGATCATCACCGGTTTAAAAACATTGAGTTCAAAATGACCGTTGCTACCGGCAATACCAATGGTAACATCATTGCCCATTACTTGTGCTGCGATCATCGTTAATGCTTCACATTGTGTTGGATTTACTTTTCCGGGCATGATGGAAGAACCGGGTTCATTATCAGGAATATGAATTTCACCAATGCTCGAACGCGGACCCGATGCCAACATTCTGATATCGTTCGCAATTTTCATTAAACTGACAGCGACAGTTTTTAATGCACCATGTGCTTCAACGATGGCATCATGCGCAGCCAATGCTTCAAACTTATTTTCAGCAGTAATAAAGGGAAGTCCTGTTAACTGTGCAATATATTTTGCAACAATAACATCATAATTCTTGGGTGCGTTTAATCCTGTGCCTACAGCAGTTCCACCTAATGCTAATTCACTTAAATGCGATAATGAATTATTGATGCCTTTTAATCCATGCGTTAATTGAGAAACATATCCGCTTAATTCTTGTCCAAGCGTTAATGGTGTTGCATCCATGAAATGTGTGCGCCCAATTTTCACTACATGCATGAATGCTTTACTTTTTTCTGCCAATGTATCTCTCAGTTTTGTAATACCGGGGATGGTAATATCCACCAGCATTTTATAGGCAGCAATATGCATGGCAGTTGGAAAAGTATCATTGGATGATTGCGATTTATTTACATCATCATTGGGATGAATGAATTTCTCTTTATCGTTTAATGATCCGCCATTTATTAAATGTGCCCTGTAAGCGATCACTTCATTCACATTCATATTGCTTTGTGTACCACTGCCGGTTTGCCAAACAACAAGCGGGAATTGATCGTCGAATTTTCCTTTGAGAATTTCATCACACACTTGTCCGATTAGATCTGATTTTTCTTTTGATAAAACACCGCATTCCAGATTTGCCAATGCAGCGGCTTTCTTTAAATAGGCAAATGCATAGATGATCGGCAGCGGCATCTTGTTGATGTCCTGCGCAATTTTAAAATTCTCAATACTGCGTTGGGTTTGCGCACCCCAATAAACCTGTGCAGGAACTTTCACTTCGCCCATGGTATCTTTTTCAATTCTGTAATCCATAGCGTTTGCATTTGATGAGAAGTTAAAGATACGTTCAGTTATTGCTGCAAAAATTAAAGCCGATAAGAACATTGTAGTTTCTACCGGCATTTGATTTTCGAATAAGAGAAAATTATTTTATCAGCTTTTTAAATGAAGCGGATTCAAGGTTTTAAAGAAATCATTTCCTTTATCATCCACTAAAATAAATGCAGGAAAGTCTACTACATCAATTTTCCAGATAGCTTCCATTCCCAATTCAGGATATTCAACCACTTCAACTTTCTTGATATTGTTTTGTGCAAGAATTGCAGCAGGGCCGCCGATCGAGCCTAAATAAAATCCACCATATTTTTTACAGGCATCTGTTACTTGTTGTGAACGGTTTCCTTTTGCCAACATGATCATGCTTCCGCCATTTTCCTGAAAACGATCAACATAACTATCCATTCTTCCGGCAGTGGTTGGACCAAAAGAACCTGATGGCATTCCGTCCGGAGTCTTTGCAGGACCTGCATAGTAGATGGGATGATCTTTAATGTATTGAGGTAATCCCTCGCCTTTATCTAAACGTTCATTCAATTTTGCATGAGCAATATCGCGACCGACAATAATGGTTCCTGTTAATGATAATCTTGTTGCAACAGGATATTTTGAAAGCTCAGCCAAAATTTCTTTCATTGGTTTATTCAAATCAATTTTTACAGCGCCACCTTCACCTTCTTTACGATATTCATCAGGAATAAAACGTCCGGGATTTTCTTCCATCTTCTCTATCCATGCACCGTCTTTATTTATTTTCGCTTTGATATTTCTATCGGCAGAACAAGAAACACCCATGCCAACCGGACAAGAAGCACCATGCCTTGGTAAACGAATGATACGGACATCCAATGCAAAATATTTTCCACCAAACTGAGCGCCAATGCCGAGTTCCTGTGCAGCATGCAATACTTCTTTTTCCAATTCAATATCACGGAATGCCTGACCGAATTCATTTCCTTCAGTTGGTAAATGATCCAAATATTTTGCAGATGCCAGCTTCACGGTTTTTAAACAGGCTTCTGCAGAAGTGCCGCCAATAACAAATGCAATGTGATAAGGCGGACAAGCAGCAGTACCCAATGTTTTTGCTTTTTCTGCCAGATATTTCACCAAAGTTTTGGGATTTAATAACGCTTTTGTTTCCTGAAATAAATAAGTTTTATTAGCAGAACCACCGCCCTTTGCAACACACAGAAATTTATATTCCATTCCGTTCACACTATACAGATCAATTTGCGCGGGCAAATTATTACCTGAATTTTTTTCAGCATACATCGATAAAGGAATGGTTTGAGAATAACGCAAATTTTCTTCGGTATACGTTTGATACACACCTAAAGAAATGGCTTCTTCATCATCACCACCTGTCCATACCTGTTGCCCTTTTTTTGCTACAATCGTTGCTGTACCTGTATCTTGGCAAAATGGCAAAACACCTTTGGCAGCGATTTCTGCATTACGCAACATGGTAATGGCAACATATTTATCATTCTCACTGGCTTCGGGATCAGTTAAAATATTTGCTACCATTTTCAAATGTTCCGTACGCAGCATGAAAGAACAATCATGAAAACATGCTTTGGCTACTTTTGTCAAGATTTCGGGAGAAACTTTTAAGATTTCTTTTCCTTCAAATGTTGTTTGTGAAATCCCTTCTTTTGTTAAGAGATAATATTCTGTTGTGTCTTTCCCCAATGGAAATGGATCTTGATAATGAAATGGAACATTCGCCATTATTAAAATATTTAGGATGAGAGATATTTACAACTTTAGGGGCGCTAAGTTACGAACTGCAGGCGATTGACAATATTTTGATGATTTTAACGTAAGAAAATCACGATGGCAACGGCATTGTATGAATAACACCTAATTTAGATTTTTTAAACAACTGTTTTCTAAATCGATTTTCATGAAACCTATATTCTTTTTCTTCTTTCTTTTTTTTACGGCAACCATTCAGGCACAAAATCAAACTGAAAATGTGATCATCATTACAACTGATGGTTTTCGCTGGCAGGAAGTATTTACAGGGATTGATCAAACCATAGCGAGTGATAAAAGATTTAATCAAAATGACAGTGAGTATCTTTTCAAAAAATATTGGAGTGGTGATCTGATAGAAAGAAGAAAGAAATTATTGCCTTTTATCTGGACAACAATTGCATCTAATGGGCAGATCTATGGCAACAGAAATTTGGGTAACAAAGTAGATGTATCAAACCCTTACTGGTTCTCGTATCCGGGATATAGCGAGATCATGTGCGGTTATGTTGATACTGCCATCAATGTCAATAAATACAAACACAATCCCAATACCAATGTGATGGAATTTCTTAATCAGCAGAAAAATTTAAAAAATAAAGTGGCGGCATTTGGTGCATGGGATGCCTTCAATAAAATCTTAAACGATAAACGGAGTAAGATACCTGTGGTAACCGCTTATAACGCTTGCGGCGGAGATCACCCAAGCGCAAATGAAAAATTGATTAATTCAATGTTGAAGGATTCTTATCGTCCTTTTGATGAGGAAGAATGTCTGGATGTTTTCACACATCATGAAGCCATGGAATATTTGAAAAATAAAAAACCGAAAGTTTTATATATCTCTTACGGAGAAACAGATGAATGGGCACATCATCGCGAATATAAATTTTATGCTGATGCCGCTCATCAGGTAGATGCATGGATAAAAGAAATTTGGGATTTTGTCCAATCCGATCCGCAGTATAAAAACAAAACAACTTTATTGATAACCACCGATCATGGTCGCGGAGATGTCGTTAAAGAAAAATGGACAAGTCACGGCAGAGATGTGGAAGGATCTTCTCAAATATGGTTCGCTGTGATGGGGCCAAACATTGTGCCTTCAGGCGAAATGACGGACAATGATCAATTGTATCAAAAACAATTCGCACAAACTATTGCCAAAATATTAGGTTATACTTTTACTGCTGAACATCCCGTTGCAGAACAAATAAAATCAGTTATCAAATAATACAATGAAAAGATTTTCAGTCATTCTGTTCTTATTTTTTTTTGTGCAATTAAGTGCACAAAAAGCAAATAATAATTTTCCTCAGCCAACACAGTCACAATTGCAATGGCATGAAATGGAGTTCTATTTATTTACGCATTTCGGACCGAATACATTTACTGATAAAGAATGGGGTTTGGGCAATGAAACGGAAGATGCATTCAATCCAACACAATTGGATTGCAAACAATGGTGCCGTGTTGCAAAAGAAGCAGGAGCAAAGGGAATCATCATCACTGCAAAACATCATGATGGTTTTTGTTTATGGCCCAGTAAGTATTCGACACATACAGTTCGGGAGAGCAAATGGAAAAATGGTAAGGGGGATGTATTGAAAGAATTATCTGACGCCTGCAAAGAATACGGATTAAAATTTGGCGTGTATATTTCTCCTTGGGATCGCAATCATCCAAAATATGGTACAGCAGAATACAATGATGTTTTTATAAATATGATGAAAGAATTATTTTCTAATTACGGACCCATTACAGAGCTATGGTGGGACGGTGCAAATGGTGAAGGTCCTAATGGAAAAAAGCAAGCTTACGATTGGCATCGTTTTGAAAGAACGGTACATGAATTATCACCCAACACTGTTGTGTTCAGCGATATCGGCCCGGATATTCGTTGGGTTGGAAATGAAAATGGAATTGCAGGAAAAACAAATTGGGATTTATTAGATACAGCCGGCTTTTCAAGGGGTTTGGGTGCACCGTCAAATGATACGCTGCGTGAAGGAAATATCAATGGAAAAAATTGGATACCTGCTGAATGCGATGTAAGTATTCGCCCCGGTTGGTTTTATCATACCAATGAAGATGAGAAAGTAAAATCACCGGAACAATTATTTGATCTCTATTTAAAAAGTGTTGGAAGAGGAGCGAATTTATTATTGAATGTTCCGCCCGATAGAAGAGGACTCATCAACGAAAAAGATGCTGCATCATTGCTTGCATTCAAAAAATTACGTGAAGAAAGTTTCAAGAATAATTTATTGAAACGTGCTATGGAAATAGATAAATCACACAAATCGCTCGATGGAAAAACAGAGATTGTGAGAATGCTTATCTTAAAAGAACCCATTAAAATAAATTGTTTGGTATTAAAAGAACCCATTCAAAATGGTCAGCTCATAAAAAATGTTGACATCATTTTAAGTAATCACGGAACAGAACAAAAGAAAATTTCCATCACAACTATTGGAAGAAAACGTATCATCAGTTTTCCGACAGAAGAAGTAAGTGAAATATCTTTTATCATCACACATGCAAAAGCAAAACCACAGTTCGGAGAAATTGCGGGTTATTTGATGGATGAAAAATTAATTGAGCAAGAATGATTTTTGTGGACAAGCGATAGAATATAAATGTGGCTTTAGTTGCGTCGCACACTTGTACTTTAAGTTCCTTGTTCGACAATTTTACCACTGAGTAAAAGAGAAACAGAGTTAACACAGAGAACTCAGCGTAACTCTTTTAACTCCTGATCTCTGTGTTGAGAAATTACGCTTCAATAAAAAGTATAACAAAGCTTAGAATCTTGAAGTGTGCGACGCTCCAAAGTAGTCGTTCGGACAACAGTTGATGCCATTAAAAACAAATGTGGGTAACAAAAAAATAAAATTATTTCCCTGTAAAAACAGCTTTTCTTTTTTCTAAAAATGCAGCAGTGCCTTCTTTCATATCTTCTGTTGCAAAACAATTTCCGAATACATCGACTTCAACTGCATAACCATTTTTAGTTTCATCGAAAACAGCATTGGCGGCTGTAATGCAAGCTGCAACTGCAATTGGCGCTTTGCTGTTGATGATGTTTAAAATATCTTTTGCTTTTTGTAACAACTGATCTTGGGCAACAACATGATTCACTAAGCCATATTGTAAAGCAGTTGCTGCATCGATCATATTGGCACTCATCAATAATTCCAATGATCTTCCTTTACCGATGATTTGCGTTAATCGTTGTGTGCCGCCATAGCCGGGAATCAATCCAAGATTCACTTCGGGCTGACCAAATTTTGCATTCTCAGTGGCAATTCTGAAATGACAACTCAATGCCAATTCGCAACCGCCACCCAATGCAAAACCATTTACGCAAGCAACAATTGGTTTGGGAGAATTTTCTATTTTAAAAAAAATATCTTGTCCGCGTTTCGCTAATGCCTTTCCTTGTTCAACAGAAGAACCAACAAACTCGCTGATATCTGCACCGGCAACAAAACTTTTTGGTCCTGCACCGGTAATGATCGCAGATTTTATTTCAGGATTAGTATATACTTCATCCATCACTTCATTTAAATCACTCATCACTTGTTGATTGAGTGCATTTAATTTATCGGGACGATTGATGGTGATGATGAATATTCCGTTTTCTAAAGAAGTTAATAGAGTTGAATGCATAGTGTTAAGCTTTGAGTTAGGAAAGCGATGAGCTGTGAGCAAAAGAAAATTTATATTATTTATTTAATACTTTTTGAAAAGCGATGACCATTTTTTGTTCTTCGTCTAATTGTTTTAATCCATTTGCTACTAATTCCTGATTACCAAAATTCAATTCTTTTGCAATCAGATATTGTGTTTCCAATTCAAAAGATGATCCCAAAGAAATTTCTGGATAGTGATTGTATTCTTTAGTGCCGGAACGACTGCTCCCTTCTGCGATATTTGATGGAATTGAAACCGCAGCTCTCGTAATTTGTTGTGCCAATGAATATTTTTCAGTTGAAGGAAAGGATTCAACCAGTTTGTAACTGTTGATAGAAATCTCAAAACCTTTTTGCCAAATTTTCAGTTCTTTAAAATTTCGCATGAACATAATTTATCATTAAAGATAAATTGTTTTACTCAAAGCTCACAGCTAAAAACTCGAAGCTTTCTTAAAAACTTCTGTGTTCTTTCACCCAGATTTTTATATAATCAGCGATCTCAGAAGTATTCGTACCCGGATGAAATAATTTTCCCACGCCGGATTTGTATAATTGCTCAATATCTTCATCAGGAATAATTCCGCCACCGGTCAACAACACATCATCCATTCCTTTTTCTTTCATCAATGCAATAACTTTTGGAAAAACAGTATTGTGAGCGCCGCTTAAAATACTGATACCGATTGCATCCACATCTTCCTGTAATGCAGCATTCACCACCATTTCAGGGGTTTGACGTAAACCGGTATAAATCACTTCCATACCTGCATCGCGTAAAGCAGTAGCAATAACTTTGGCGCCGCGGTCATGTCCATCCAATCCAACTTTGGCAACTAATACTCTGATAGGCCGATCATTTTTCATAGCAATAATCTTTGCATAAAATTAGTCGAGAAACTAATGCAGATTATATTTTACTCTCAGTTCTCTAATATTTCTTTCTGCAATAGCTTTTGCAGTTGAATCGGGGAAACTGTATAAAACAATTTTTGCACCATATTCACGAGCATATTTCTGTGTCACCGAATCTTTGATCTCGGTTTTTGCGAAATGATAAAAAAAGCTATCGTTCGCCTCAGGCATATGCCATGCAGCAAAGAGGAAATAAGTTACATCGAATTTTTGCGGCAACCAGAATGCAAAGCTGGCATCATCAGAATATATTTCAGGCAGACCATATTGCTTTCTGTAAAATGCCAATGCAGCAGCATCACCGTAATTATCGCCATACACCATTGTTTTTTGTTTGATGCTGTCTGGTAACTCATGGTAAACTTTTGCGGTCTTTTCCGCGATTTCTTTCCATCCCAGCATATCTGCGAAATCCTGCGGTAATGGATTATTTTTTTTCTCCTCCCAATTCAATACACCCATTTTTTCTGCATGTACGGATTGATAAAATTTATCTAATTGTTGCGGAGATAAAAAAGGTACAGCAATAGGAAACACAACAACCGTGATCAGCAGTATAAAAACAGGGATGGCCCAATGCACAATTTTTATTTTGTATGATTGAATTATCTTTTCAATATAAACACTTCCGATGGCTAACAAAGAAGGATAGATGCTTGCAGCATAATATGGTTTGCCTTTAAACCAAAGCAGTAAGCCGATCACAATAAAATATATAATACCGATAGAACTGTATTTATTCCCTTCTTTTTTCGTAAGCAAAAACCATAATGCCAGCATCCAGATATAAAATGATGATAAGAACATCAATATTTGATTGATCAGAAATTCAACCCGACTGGTATATTGCAATTGCTGATTGCGTAATAACTGCATGTGATGCATTACCGGAAAATGATGATCGTATTGCCAATAAAGATTAGGTGAAAAAATTAGCAATCCGATCAGCATGGCAAAATAAAAATGTTTATTCACCAACCATTTTCTCTTGGAAGTGAACATGACACTGATTAAAAATGCGAGTACAAAAAATGCCATGGTATATTTTGCCAGCATTCCCAATCCAAAACAAATGCCGAGATAATAGAAGAACTTTTTATTGTTGGTATTGATCAGTTTGATGATGAGATAAACAGCCCATGTCCAGAAAAACCCGTCTAAAAAATTAGGTTGAAATAAAATATTCATCCGCAAATAACCGGAGCATAAAAAAGCAAGGCATGCAATGAAGACAGCGTAAACATTGCCTTTCAGCTCAAGAACGATTTTGCCGATCAAAATAATTTTTAGGACGCCGAATAACGAACCCCAGAAATACACGGTATATAAGGAGCTGCCGAATAGTTTACTGATGGCACCCAATACAGCCAGCATAGGCGGCATTTCGATATAGCCCCATGCCAAATGATCGGCATCGGCGAGATACAAATATTCATCCCGATGCAATTCAAAAGCAGCATTGATAAAAATAAATGGAATGAGAAACTTGATGATTGCGAACACAGCAATTATCAGTGTTGATTTTTGTTGTTTCATCCCTGCATTGTTTACTGTAAAATAAAAAATAAACCGCAGTATTGAGCTGCGGTTTATTTAAACGGTTAAAATAAAATAAAGTTACTTGGACAATAACTGTAAAGTATGCTGTATGCGCTTGATGGTTTCTTCCTTGCCTAATACTTCGGCAATATTGAAAACATGCGGGCCAAATTTTCCACCCACCAGCATAATGCGCAACGGCAACATTAATTCACCGGGTTTTAGTTGGTTGGCAGCTGCTAATTCTTTTAACTCATTTTCCAATGCTTCGTGATTCCACGACTGCATTAATTCAAACGCACGTATCAATTCCAAAAAAAATAAATTCTTTTGCTCATTCCAATTTGGATTGATAGCAGCAATGTCAATCATTTCGGGGAATTGAAAAAAGAAAGAACCTTGCTTTACAAAATCATTTAATAAAGTACATCTATCTTTTATTAGTTCTAAAATTTCTTCAAATTTTTCGTCATCAGAAACAATGATTCCAATATTTTCTAATAGTTCAGCAACCTGAAACTTGTAACTTGAAACAGGCAACTTTTTTATCCATTCGCCATTATACCATTTCGCTTTTTCATAATCAAATTTAGCTCCGCTTTTATGTACACGTTCCATCGAAAATTTTTCTACTAATTCAGTTAAAGAAAAAATTTCATGGTCAGTTCCATCATTCCAGCCCAACATCGCTAACATATTTACAAATGCTTCCGGTAAAAATCCTTTCTCTTTAAATCCTGTAGTTATTTCATTTGTTTTTGGATCAGTCCAATCCATTGCAAATACAGGAAATCCAAGCCTGTCGCCATCACGTTTACTTAATTTGCCATTGCCATCCGGTTTTAAGATCAATGGTAAGTGTGCCCATTCAGGCATATTTTCCAGTCCGAATAAATATTGCCATAATAAAATATGAACGGGTGCACTCGGCAACCATTCCTCCCCCCGAAATGCATGTGTTATTTTCATCAAATAATCATCCACTACAACTGCCAAATGATAAGTGGGCATTCCATCCGCTTTCAATAGAACTTTATCATCCACCTGCGATGAATTAAAACTCACTTCGCCACGAATCATATCAGTAAATTTCACTTCTTCATTGGCAGGCATTTTTATTCTGATGACATGTTTTGTTCCTGCATCCAGTAATGATTTTGTTTCACTTTCATGTAATGTCAATGAATTTTTTAAAGCTGTTCTTGATATTTGATTGTATTGAAAATTGGGGAACTCTTTTCGCTTTGCTTCCAATTCTTCCGAACTGTCAAAAGCATAATACGCATATCCTTCTTGTACTAATTTTTCTGCGTATTCCCGATAAATGGCTTTGCGTTCACTTTGCCGATACGGTGCAAAAGGGCCACCATGCTTCGGACTTTCATCAGGCTCTAATCCGCACCAAGCAAGAGTTTCAAAAATATAATCTTCAGCACCCTCCACAAATCTTGTTTGGTCGGTGTCTTCAATACGCACAATAAAATCACCGCCAAAATGTTTGGCAAATAAATAATTGAACAAAACAGTTCTCACGCCACCCAAATGCAAACCGCCTGTTGGGGATGGTGCAAAACGTACCCTTACTTTTTTAGTCATCCGGCAAAGATAATGTTAGATGCTTAATGCCTAAAGCTTTCTGCGTTTTGCTTTCAGCTTTTGGCTTTTCATGGCATCGTTCCTTGCGTCGCACACTTGTACTGCATATCTTTGACCGATGTATCTCATTAAAACACCATGGTGGTTGCGTGCATTGTATCCTTCATTCATCTGGAATATCAATACCAATGAAAAAGTATTGTATCTCACGTTCGACGATGGCCCGCACGAAACAGCAACACCTTTTGTGTTGGATGAATTAAAAAAATATGATGCAAAAGCAACTTTCTTTTGTATTGGAAATAATGTGGTACAACACAGAAGTATTTATGAAAGGATCTTAGCCGAAGGGCATGCTGTGGGTAATCATACTTTCAATCATTTGAATGGCTGGAAAACAAAAGATGAAGAATATATCAATGATATTGATAAAGCAGCGAAAGAAATTGATTCAACTTTATTTCGTCCGCCTTATGGAAGAATAACACGCTTTCAATCGTCAATCGTCAATCGTCAATCATCAATAATTATGTGGGATGTGTTAAGTGGCGATTTTGATACAGACCTTCAGCCGCAGAGATGTTTGGCCAATGTTCTTTATCATTCCAAAAAAGGGAGCATCATTGTTTTTCACGACAGCAGCAAAGCATGGGAAAGGATGAGTTATTGTTTGCCGAGATTATTGGAGCATTTTACAGAAGAAGGGTATCAGTTCAAAGCTTTATCAGTTCAATAAAAAACAATGGCCGAGGTAAAAACCCCAGCCTTTTTTTAATCCGTACCCTATGAAAACAATCTTAAATAAATCCTATTCTAATGGTTTGTAATAATGCTATTGTTCGGACAGTATATTAAACGCAGCAAGGAGAACTTTATTTTCTAAACACAAATTATTTTTGAAAAATGGTTGTAATTGATACACATTGTCACCTCTATCTTGAAGATTTCAAAAACGATATCGATGCCGTGATCCTTCGTGCCAAGGAATACGGTGTTCAAAAGTTCTATTTACCTGCAATAGACAGCGAAATAATAGATGCCATGCTGGATGTAGAAAAGAGATATCCGGATAGCTGTTTTGCGATGATGGGATTACATCCATGCTCAGTCAAAGAAAACTTTATTGATGAACTGAAAATTGTGGAACAATGGCTTGATAAAAGAAAATTTGTTGCAGTTGGGGAGATCGGCCTTGATTTTTATTGGGATAAAACTTTTATCAAACAACAATATGAGGCATTTGAATGCCAGATGCAATGGGCTCTGGATAGAAACATGCCGATAGTGATTCATACAAGGAATGCGATGGCTGAAACAATCGAAGCTCTAAAACCATTTGCCACAAAAGGTTTGAAAGGGATCTTTCATTGTTTTGGCGGTTCGGAAGAAGAAGCCAAACAAATTATTGATATGGGATTTTATTTGGGTATTGGTGGCGTGGTTACTTACAAAAAATCCGGTTTAACAGAAGTGATACAAAAAATAGGAATGGATTTTCTGGTACTGGAAACAGACGCACCTTATTTAACGCCCATCCCTTTTCGTGGCAAAAGAAATGAGAGCAGCTATTTGAAGTATGTTATAGAAAAAATAGCTGATGCATTATCATTATCGGTTACTGAAATAGCAAAAGCCACGACTGCCAATGCAGAAAAAATATTCGGAAGCTAAGTTCTAACAGTTATTTTTGCAATCCTTTTAAAAATTGGAGACTTGTCCGAGTGGTTGTCCAAAGGACTCCTTCGGAGAATGAGCACGCCTGGAAAGTGTGTATATTTAAAACAAATAAAAATGTTTTATTCATATATCCTTAAAAGCCTAAAAGAGGGGAAATATTATTATGGGAGTTGTGGAGATTTAGTGAAACGTTTACAAGTCCATAATTCAGGTAAAGTAAAATCAACAAAAGGGCGAAGACCCTTTGAAATGATATATTCTGAAAAATTTGAACTAGAAGTGAGGCATTTCAAAGAGAACATTTTTATAAAACAATTGAAGGGTACCAATATTTAAAGGCAAAACAAATTATTTAGGAGACTTGTCCGAGTGGTTGAAGGAGCACGCCTGGAAAGTGTGTATACGGGAAACTGTATCGAGGGTTCGAATCCCTCAGTCTCCGCTTTAACTTCGAAGCAATAACAAGGAAGTACTTAAGGTTTATAATCTTCAATATGCTATAGCATATTTTTCCCCTTTATTTGATAATATTGTTGTTTATGATAACGGATCAGGAATGATTTGAAATGCAATACTCAAAGTAAGATCATGAATAATGTTTTTGATATATTAATAAAGCCAAGAACTTTTTGGAAACTGAAGGTTCAACCAGCTATTGTAATTTGGTTCATTTTTGCAATAAGAGCGGTTGTTCTTGAACTAAGTCATGGAGAAAAGAATTTAAATAACTTTCTTATCTATAAGTATGTTTTTTTTCATACTATTCATCAGCAAAACCTTTATCTAGAATATCCATCGCAGTATCTTGACTCAAACCATTACGGATCACTATTTAGTATAATCATTCTCCCATTTGCAATTTTGCCTATATATGCTGGTTATTCTTTTTGGGGTTTATTGAGTTCGCTCTTCTTATTTTTTGCTATTGAACAATTGAATTTTAAGAAAGAGTATAAAATGCTTATTTTATTGATTGGCATAATTGAATTACAAAGATCAATTCACGAAAGTCAGTTTAATCCCATAACGGCAGGTTTAATAATTTTATCTTTTACATTGATCGAAAAAAGAAATATTTTTTGGGCTGCTTTTTTTATTATGACTGGTTTTTTAGTTAAGCTTTATGGCATTGTGGGAATTTGCTTTATTTGCTTCTCGAAGGACAAATTGAAACTAATATATTCATTATTTTTTTGGTTTTTGGTCTTATATAGTTTGCCAATGGTCATTTCTTCTCCGAAATTTATTGTACAATCTTACGGTGATTGGTTTGAAGCACTTGTTCATAAAAATGCTTTAAACAGTGATATTTTAGATTTAGATTTTTTTCAGGATATATCTGTCATGGGTTTTATCAGGCGTTTATTTGGCTTTACTAATTTCCCAAATATGTATGTTTTAATGCCTGCATTAATATTTTATATAATACCCTTTTTTAGAAAAGATCAACACAGGTATTATTCTTTTCGATTGTCGTTTTTGGCATTATCGTTAATTGGGGTAGTAATATTTAGTTCATCTGCAGAATCATCAACATATATTATTGCTTCAATAGGAGTTGGTATTTGGTTTATACTGGAATCAAATAAAAAAAACTTTCTTGCAAAGACTCTTTTGATTTTTACATTTATAGTATCTAGCCTGTTTACAAACTATGTTTTTCCTAAAATATGGGTTGATCAATATTTCTATCGTTATTCCATAAAAGTAGTCCCATATTTTTTCATTTGGTGTATTCTCGCAATACAGCTATTGCGAAAAGATTACAGTAAGGCAGACAAAAACTTGTTTTGAATAAATCGGGTAAACTGCTTCTGATACTGTGCTAATAAAGAAGTGAAAGATTTCTATTTCGCTTATTCTCCTTTTTGATTAGCTTAAGCTATTTATTTCAATTGTTAACACCCACGTAACCTGCCGGTAACAATTCGGTAACATTCCGAAGCAACCTTTGCCGCATAATAAAAAACTAAACTTATGACACGCAAATTTCAATCATTATCAATTTTAACTTTCTTTTTGATAATGTTCTCTGCAAATGTTTCTAATGCGCAACATGTATTTAATTCAGATACTGCTTTTAAAGCTGGAAGCCCGGGTTCAGGAAGGATTTGGGGTTATGCTTTCGGTGATTTTTACTATAAAAGCCATGCAGATGCTTTAAGCAGAGGCGGTTCTAATCAGTATTCAGGTATCCCACAATCAAGAAATGAATTTGCTTTCCGTCGTATTTATTTAGGATACGATTATAATATCACTAAAAAATTCTCTGCAGAATTATTGTTAGCAGCAGAAGATGATTTCCCTGCTTTCAATCCTCCATCTTCCTCAGCTGCCAGTGGAGATTTGCTTTCTAACAACAAACTTGCTTTCTATATCAAATTAGCTAATATCCGTTGGAAGAATATTTGGAAAGGAACTGATTTTGTATTTGGACAAGTTTCTACTCCTTCTTTCCCATTGTTATCAGAAAAAATCTGGAATTACAGATCTATTGAAAGAACTATTGCGGACATACGTCGTACACCTTCTTATGATTTTGGTGGTGCTTTACAAGGTGTTTTTGATCCGGCTACAAAAGATTTCGGATATAATTTAATGATCGGTAACGGAACAAGTGCTAAAGCTGCAAGCACCAGTTACAAATGGTTATATGGTGATGTATATGCTTATTTATTCGAGAAAAAAGTGGTTATAGATGTTTATGGCGATTATTTCAGAACAAACTGGGGAACAAGCCCTGGTGTAGATCGTGCACGTCAGATGTGGAAAGGTTATATAGCTTATAACAGTTCTGCTACTGCTAAAGGCGGAATGAATCCGGGTGTAGGATATACTGTGGGTGCTGAATTTTTTGTAAATAATTTGAAGAATGATGTTTTTGCAACCAAAATTGCAGGTGGTGTAGATACATTGAATAATTCAGCAACAGGTGCATCTTTCTATGTTCATGGAGATATCGTTAAATCTAAACTGAGATTCTTTGTACGTTATGATTTGTACAATCCAATGAAGAAAGTGATCGATAACAACACGTATAATAAATATGTAGCTAATACCGGAAATTATAATGATAACTCTTACACAATGACTTATAATTCTAACGGTACACCAACTGCTGCAACTGCAACTGGTGATATGACTTACAAACAAACATTTTTTACTTTGGGTTTAGATTATATGCCTGTAAAGAATGTACACTTAATGCCTAATGTATGGATCAATCATTATGCTTCTCAGCTGTCTGGTGTTACAGGTACAACTGCTGGTGATAATGATACCGTATTCAGACTTACTTTCTACTATGTTTTCGGTAAGTAGTTTATACTAACGATAAAAAAATAAAAAAAATAAATATGAAAAAAATCACACAAATCTTAAGTATCGCATTGATAGCTGTAGGATTTGCATCAAGTGCAAAAGCACAGGATGACAAAACATTGTTAGGTGCCGGTGCAACTTTTCCTTATCCTTTGTACTCAAAAATGTTTTCTGAGTATAATGCTAAAACCGGGATTCAGGTAAATTATCAATCAATCGGTTCAGGTGGTGGTATATTACAATTGACTAACAAGACAGTTGATTTCGGTGCATCTGATGGTCCGATGAATGCTGATCAAACAACAAAAATTGGTGCTCCTGTTCTTCACATTCCAATTGTATCTGGAGCTGTTGTTCTTACTTATAATTTACCCGGTGATAATAATGGTATTGTTTTAACACCTGATGTTATTGCAGATATTTTCTTAGGTAAAATAACTTCATGGAGTGATCCAAGAATCGTTTCTAAAAACAAAGGAGTAAATATTCCTGCTTTACCCATATTAGTGGCACACCGTTCTGATGGAAGTGGCACTACAGCAATCTTTACAAGTTACTTATCTAAAGTTAGTCCTGATTGGAATGCAAAAGTAGGACAAGGTGGTGCGGTAAACTGGCCTGCCGGTTTAGGTGGAAAAGGTAACGAAGGTGTTAGTGGTTTAGTAAAACAAACACCCGGTGCAATTGGTTATGTTGAGCTGATCTATGCTTTACAAAACAAAATGGACTATGCGAAAGTGGTGAACAAAAAAGGAAAAATCATTTTACCTTCTATCGCATCTGTTACAGCTGCAGGTAATGTAAAATTGCCGGAAGATTCTAAAATATTTTTGACAGATACTGATGCACCTGATGGCTATCCAATTGCGGGACTTACTTGGCAGATCATTTATAAAGAACAGAATTATAATGGTCGTTCATTAGACAGAGCAAAAAAATTGTTAGCGCTTTTATGGTGGAATATTCATGAAGGTCAACAATATGCTGCACCATTAAATTATGCGCCTTTATCTAAAGAAGCTTTAAAAGTGGCTGAGAAAATTGTTAAGTCTGCTACTTATGACGGCAAGCCTATTTTGAAATAGAGTAATTAGAAATTATATATTTCCGGTTTTGAAATTTAATATCAAAAAGATTACCTGTAGTTTTAAAACAGCTACAGGTAATTGTATATATTAGTATTATGGAAATTGATATAACTGCAAACAAAAAAAGCTATAATAAAAAAATTGGAATGGAAGTGTTTTTTAAAAAAACACTGATCATTATAGCGTTGATTATGGTTGTTTTAGTGTTGGGTATTATGCTTACACTAATTATAGAATCAATTCCATCCATGAAATCCTTAGGCCTAAAATATTTGTGGGGTAAAACCTGGGATCCGGTTAATAATGTTTATGGTGCGTATCCTTTTTTATTGGGCACTTTATTAACATCCTTCATATCACTCATCATATCCATTCCTTTTTCTTTTGCAATTGCTGTTTATTTAGGAGAATACAATTCGAAAGGATGGCTTTCGAATGTATTGAAGAATTTAGTGGAGTTGATCGCTGCAGTTCCTTCTGTTATATATGGTTTTTGGGGATTGCTTGTACTTGTGCCTTTAGTAAGGGCATTTGAAATAAAATTTAATATCCTTCCTTATGGCATCGGGATATTTACATCATCGATTGTTCTAGCCATCATGATCATTCCTTATGCGGCTTCCATGGGCAGGGAATTGATTAAAATGGTACCCTCCAATTTAAAAGAAGGTGCTTATTCATTGGGTGCTACCAGATACGAGGTAATTAAAAATGTTATACTCCCGTATACCAAAACAGGCTTATTTGCAGGTGTATTGTTATCATTAGGCCGTGCTTTAGGTGAAACAATGGCAGTAACGATGGTGATAGGAAATACAACTTTAATTCCTACCAGCATTTTTGCACCGGGAAATACAATGGCCAGTGTGATAGCAAATGAATTTACCGAGGCAGATCATACTTTATATCTTTCTGCCTTAATTGAATTGGGTTTGTTTTTATTCTGTGTAACAGTAGTCATTAATATGATTGGAAAATTTCTTATTTCTAGATATACCAATAAATAAATCATGCAAGCAAACGTAAATCTAAGGGTAGCAAAAAGTAAAGCTGTACAGGTAGTGATCTTTATTTTCGCCTTCCTGGTAACCTTGCCATTATTATTTATCATTCTTTATATTTTTCAAAAGGGTATATCTGTTATCAACTGGACTTTCCTTACACATGTTCCCAAACCCGTTGGTGAAATTGGCGGTGGTATTGCAAATGCTTTGTTAGGTAGTATACTGATTGTTTTCTTTGCATCCGTTTTCGCCATTCCCATAGGCGTTTTTTGCGGGATCTATTTAAGCGAAAATAAAAATACTAAGTTGGCTTACTGGAGCAGATTATGTGTCGATGTGCTGCAAGGTGTTCCTTCCATTGTAATTGGGATTGTTGTGTATTTCTGGATAGTTAAATCGGTAGGAACCTTTTCTGCCATTTCCGGTAGTGTGGCATTGGCCATCATGATGTTACCTATCATTATTCGGTCAACCGAAGAAACACTTAATTTATTGCCTTTATCACTAAAAGAGGCAGCTATCGCGTTAGCAATGCCCTATCATCGGGTAATCTTGAAAGTGATATTGCCCTGCGGTATCAGTGGCATTCTTTCAGGGATCATTCTATCCGTTGCAAGAATTGCGGGGGAAACTGCACCCTTGCTTTTTACAGCATTCGGCAACCCTTATATCAATACCAATATGCGTAAGCCCATGCAAAGCTTACCGCTGCTGATATTTAATTATGCCACCAGTCCATATGATGATTGGCATGATCTGGCATGGGGAGCTGCATTAATATTATTATTTACTGTTTTATTATTAAACATCATAACAAAGATCACTACAAAAAGATGGAACGTACAATTATAAAAAGCGAAAATTTCAATGCATATTTTGGCACAAACCACGTGGTTAAAAATGTGAATATTGAAATTGAACGAAATAAAGTAATAGCAGTAATGGGACCTTCAGGTTGTGGTAAAACAACTTATCTTAGATGTATTAATCGTTTGCACGAATTAATAGAAGGTGCTACTTGCAGCGGCAAAATGTTGTTAGATGGTAAGGATGTTTATAGTATGCATCCTATTTTTACAAGGCTTAAGATCGGAATGGTCTTTCAACGTCCTAATCCTTTCCCCAATCTCAGTATTTATGAAAATGTAGTTGCCGGTTATATACTCAATGGAGTCAAAATCAAAAAAGCAGAAAAAGACGCTATTGTAGAAAAATCCTTATTACATGCAGCATTGTGGAATGAGGTGAAAGATTCCCTGCATAAAAAGGGAACTTTCTTATCAGGTGGTCAGCAACAACGATTGTGTATCGCAAGAGCTATTGCGATGGAGCCTGAAGTTTTGTTGTTAGATGAACCTACTTCAGCATTAGATCCTATCTCAACTTCAAGTATAGAAGAATTGCTTCATGAATTAAAGAAAAATTTTACATTGATCATTGTAACGCATAATATGCAACAAGCTGCTCGCGTTAGTGATAAAACAGCTTTTTTTTATTTAGGAGAATTAGTGGAATTTGATGAAACGAAAAAGATGTTTACTAATCCTGAGGATATACGGACACAGAATTATATTACAGGCAGATTCAGCTAAACATAATAACTTTAATACACTTAAATACGATTATACATGACACAGTTTGAAACAGAAATATTAGAATTGAAGAGTGAAGTAAGGAATATGTGGATGTTGGTGCGTTCGCAATTATCCAAGACATTGGATGCCTTAGTTAATTTTGATAAGGATCTGGCACGTGAGGTTACTGTAAAAGAGAAAAGAGTGAACGGATCCGAATTAAAGATAGATCGCGATTGCGAAAATATTTTTGCTTTATATCAACCTGTTGCCATTGATCTCCGTTTTTTATTAGCTGTTTTAAAGATCAATTCAAATCTTGAAAGAATCGGTGATATTGCGGAAGGGATAGCAAAATATATCATTGACACAGATGCTGTATTTAGCCCGGAACTTATTAGAGTGAGCAGGGTTTTAGAAATGTTTGGCGAATCGATGGTCATGTTCGAAGATACCTTGGCTGCTTTTGAAACAGATGATACTACTTTAGCGAGAAGTGTCTTTAAAAAGGATGAATTTTTGGATCATATCAATCAAACAGCCAATGAAAATATAGAAGCCTATATAAAGCAATTCCCTGAAGATATCAATCAAGCTTTATATGCTATATCAATCATTCGAAAATTAGAAAGAGTAGGGGATCAGTCGAAAAATATTGCCGAGGAGATCATCTTTTATCTTGAAGCAAAAGTGTTGAAGCACAGTAAAAAAGGTAAATAGAAACAACTTTGGGGCTAACTATATTATAGAACTAATTTATTTCGAGGGGAATAAATTAAATAAGAGGGTTCAAATTTTTTTGAACCCTCTTATTTTAAATATCAATATCCAATAACATCTTCTGTATTATTTTACATCTGCGATATTAAAATAATTGAGGATGATCAGCTTTTCATCCATATTCATTTCCTTTTGTTTTTTATCCGCCCATTTTAGTACTTCCAGTGACGTATTATCAGAATAAAAATTAAATTTCGGTAATGATAATTCTGCTATCACAGCATCATGAAAATGTTGCTCTCCTTTCTGAACAACAAAGCTGATGTAAGTTTTATAATGTCCCATGTTTAAGTATTTGTTTTGCGATGAAATAAATTAATGATGCAAGCAAAGAAGTAAGAGGTAATGTAATAATCCATGCTATTAAAAGATTCCTGGTAATACCCCATCTAACGGCTGATAATCTTTTTATAGAACCAACACCTATTATTGACCCATTAATGGTATGGGTAGTGCTTACCGGTATTCCAAGCATATTAGTGATCAAAAGAGTAATCGCTCCCCCGGTTTCTGCACTAAAGCCTTCAAAAGGAGTAAGATGCGTTATTCTTGTTCCCATTGTTTTTACGACTCTCCATCCACCTATCAATGTACCAAATGCCATGGCCGATTGGCAGGATATAATCACCCAAAATGGTATAGAGTCTGTTACTGCTATTTTTCCGGAAGCGATCAATGCAATGAATATGATGCCCATTGCTTTCTGTGCATCATTGGCACCATACCCTAAACTATAAGCTGCGAGGGATATTAATTGCATTCGTTTAAATGTTTTATCTACTTTTTTATAAGTTAATTTTTTACATAGGTGAGAAATAGTAATGGCAATTGAAAAGGCGATAATAAACCCGATAAGCGGTGCTAAAACAATGAAAAGGATAATCTTCAATACTTCAGGGTAAAAAATAGCAGTAAATCCTGCATGGGCTATGGCGGCACCTATTAATCCGCCGATGAGCGTATGCGTAGAGCTTGTAGGAATGGCAAGCCACCAGGTAATTAAATTCCAAATAATAGCACTGATCATTGCACTATATAAAACTTGTAATGATACTATCTCAGGGTTAATGATACTTTTTGCTATTGTGTTCGCAATATGTAAACCAAATACCAAATAAGCAATAAAGTTGAAAAAAGCCGCCCAAATTATTGCTTGTCCCGGCCTTAGTACTCTGGTAGAAACAATAGTTGCAATGGAACTTGGGGCATCATGGAAACTATTGATAATGTCAAATAGTAAGGCTAATGAAATTACAATTATTAATGTGAGCATAGTACAGTTAATAAATGTTTATGTGGTCGAATATTATGAGTTGACCCTAAAAGGATGAAATGACAGACCCTGTATTTGATAAGCCTAGATTTTCTCCACGTTAAGTTAGATTAAATACCTGATGACTTTTTGTAAGGAAATTTCTTAACCAAATAATAATATTGAAGGATTTAATATTATTTGAGATTCAAATTAGAATCAGCTATTTTAACAATCTATCATTAAACGCTGTAGCAATAAACAAATCTTATTGGCAAAGCGATAACATCTTTTGGCAAAACTTTTGTGTTATTATTCAATCAATAAATGAATGCTATGAAATTATTGTATGCAGCTATCGTAACTGTTTCCATTGCAGGCCTGTCTTGCAGATCGTCTAAAACGTATTTTACACCGCAGATAAGAACCAAAGTTGAAAATGCCGGCATAAACCTAAATAAGATACAGTTCTATGTTGACAGAGATATGGAATTGAAAAGAGAGATCACCAAAGAAGAAGCGAGTGTTACCAAAGGGAAGGTGAAAATAATAGACGGCAAGTATATCAATATCATTAACCTCGAAAAATATACACCGGGTATTTGTTCCGCAACGTTTCCGGATAAGATACTTGTTTCTTTTGAAACAGGAGAAAATAAAGCACTTACTTTTGGTAAAACTAGAGATGCTTCAGCAACTGATCCGTATAAGATCCTTGCCTTTGAATGGTATGATAATGGCGATGGAAGGGTCAAATACGAAGGAAAATCTTATCGTATTACCAATGGCACTGAAGGCAGTGTGATGATCAAATCCAAGTTTGTACGAAAAGCAGATAAAGTAACAAAAAGAAATATGGAAGGAGTGAAAGTGTCGTCCAAATAATTTACCAGTTGTCCATTTGTTCCGGTACAATCCTTTCCGGTTGTTTTGGCTGATGTTCTTTCCAGTCGGGATCGTATGTAACAAACCAGCTTAGCCATAATGTTCTGGATAACCGCATGATCAAAGGCTGACAGATCAACAGTAGAGTGATGCTGGTCCCCATCCAGTAAAATATTCTGTTATCATCAATGGAGAATGACATACCGATCAAAATCCACCAGGCAACAAATGTGGTAACTAAAAATGCAATGGATAAGCCATAACTCACATAGCCTGTGCCGTAATAAAAACCTACTTCAATTTCTGTGCGTTGATCGCATACAGGACAATGTTCATGCATCTTTGTATAATTATTGAAATCGTATGCGTTCTTTGTCTTGAAAATATCGCCAACTCTGCATCTGGGACATTTATTGGCGAGCAGACTGATCAAATAATTTGGTTTTGTATGATGATCTTTGTTCATATTACATGCAAGGTAATCAGAGAATACAGAAACTCCTATTTCGAATACCGGAATCTTGAATCTTGAATCTTGAATCTTGAATCTTGTTTCTTGAATCTTGTTTCTCGATCCCTTTATTCTTCAATTACTTTTTCCATTTGCATACTCCTCGATCCCTTAACTAGAAAATAAGCATTCTCAAAATGCTGTTGCAGAAACCATTGCTTCGCTTGGGTTGATTGATCAAAATAAATAAACGGATGTTTTATTTTTTTAAAATCGCCGCCCACCAATACTACCTTTTCCCATTTATATTGTTGAATCAATTCAATTAATGCCTCATGTTCTTGAATACTTTCATCACCTAATTCCATCATCGCACCTAAAAGCAATATTTTATTCTTTGCAGGAAGTTTCGCAAAATTTTCAATGGCCAATTTCATGCTCGATGGATTGGCATTGTACGCATCCAAAATAATTTTGTTGCTGCCGCGATCGATCATTTGGGAACGGCTGTTGGAAGGAATATAATTTTCAATGGCTGCTTTGATCTTTTCTTCGGGCACATTAAAATATTTTCCAACTGCAATGGCACATAAAATATTGGGCAAATTATAATCACCCACCAATTGTGTTTGCACACTACCAACATTTATTCCTTTGCTGATGAATATTTCTACAAAAGGAGCACTCTTTTTTACATGACCTATAATATCGGCATTGGTTGTTCCGTAGGTATAAATAGAGTGAATGCCTTTGCTCATACTGTTTAAATAATCATAATCATTATCAACAAAAGCCACACCCTTGTTTGCACGAAGAAAATCAAATAATTCCCCTTTACCTTTTCTTACGCCTTCCATGCCGCCAAAACCTTCGAGATGCGCTTTACCGCAATTGGTGATGATGCCATGAGAGGGAAGGGTATAAGTGCAATAACTTTCAATTTCTTTTTGATGATTGGCCCCCATTTCTATCACTGCAAAATCTGCATCTTGTTGTACACTTAATATGGTTAGCGGCACACCGATATGATTATTGAGATTGCCCTGCGTAGTGTAAGTTTTGTATCGTGATGATAAAACTGCGTGCACCAATTCTTTGGTGGTTGTTTTTCCGTTACTTCCTGTAATGGCAATAAATGGAACCATGAATTGTTGACGATGATATTTTGCCAATTGCTGTAAGGTATCTAACGCATCATCAACTTTTATTAATCTTTCATCTTTTGAATCGATCATTTCATCAATCACAGCATAAGCTGCACCCTGCTCCAATGCTTGTAATGCAAAATCATTGGCATTGAAATTAGGACCTTTCAATGCAAAAAAAATATCGCCTTTTCGCAACTTGCGTGTATCGGTTTGAACAGATGGATGAAGCTTATAAATCTGATGCAATTGTTCTATGGTCACTGATCAATAATTTGTTTCAAAATTATACGTCTTTGCATTAAATCAAGTGAAAGATTTTATGGGTGTGCTGTTTATGTTTTCTCTGAATAGGATTATTACGGTTTCATTGTTGATTTGGTTATTCATTATCGGGCATGATATCCATGAGGGAAGCTCGTAGAACTACTATTTTTAAAATGATGAAGCGTTTACTAAATTAAGATTGAATATGTAAAAACGCAAAAATGCATACTACCGCCTCGATGGGGTTGAAAGTTCTTTCGGATTATTTTCTTTACCATAAAACCGGCATACGGGCAGGAAAGCGTATGTTTAAATTGATGAAAAGGTAGTCTTGGAAAGAAAAGCCCAGCGGGCTGAAATTATGGTAACATAAAAGTCGCAAGGAATGATATAAGCCCCTCCAGGGCTAATTTTACATTCAAAAGCGAAAGTAACTTTCGAAAAAGCAGAATTGGAAAATTTAGGAGTTTTTAAAATTCCCCCTTCAGGGGGATAGGGGGTAAACAAAAGAAAACCATCCATGTTAAGTGGATGGTCTCTTGTTCTGAAAAAATCAGAACATGCTGTAACCTTTACCTTATTTTTTAGCTCTTCTTGCAGGGAAGAAGTTACCAGTTTTAGATTTTTTGGATGTTCCTTCAGATGCGCCGTAATGTGTCATGGCACAACGGAAACCAATGGTGCTGCTGCTTTGATCTTCTTCTAAGAAACGACGAGAGCCCGGTGTTAACCAATAAGGTCTGTCGTTCCAACTACCGCCTTTTACAACCCTTGATTTATCGGAGATCAATGTTGTTAAACCATAGCCGTAAGAAAAATTACTTGCAGAATCTCCGTCTAAGAAATTAACTGCATAAGAATGCTGATAATTTCTTCTGCTTTTTAAAGCTGAATCTGATTCAGGTATCATTTTGATACGACCCAAACTGTCGCGTAAGTTTCCTTCACCTTTACTTATATCTACCTGTTGAAATTTATTACCACGGAAAGGATTAAAATCATCAGCTTCCAAGCTTGTTAATGGTCTGTACACATCCGCCACCCACTCACTCACATTACCGCTCATATTATATAAGCCAAAACCGTTGGGTGCAAATGAAGTGACTTCTGCAGGAATCGCTGCATTATCATTTAATCCGCCTGCAACACCCATGTTATCACCGGTTCCGCGCTTGAAATTGGCTAAGAAAGCACCTTGAAAAGCACCTTTACGTGTAGAACGAAGATTATCAAAACCATCATTTCCCCAAGCATAGATCTGTTTGTTGGCCAATACTTCTTCTCCGCGTTGTTTAGCGTTTGGTTTTCTCTGTAAATTTTCAATAATAAAACCATATGCGGCATATTCCCATTCTGCTTCTGTTGGCAGACGGTAATCACCAAACAGGATACCATCATCAAAACGCACACTCGTTCTTGGCCTGCCTTGCGCATCTCTTAGCGGATTAGCTTTTGAAGTTGCTAATTTGCCGGGTTGTACCTGATATTCTCCCATCAGGTAAGATTTGGTATTAAAATTTTCCTGACCGCCACCGTTCAATTCTGTTTTGATATTATTTCTGTTGATGTATTGTCTGTTGATCAGTTCCAGTTCATTGACACGATCTGTTCTCCAGATACAATAATCGCTGGCCTGTTTCCAGGTAACGCCAACAACGGGATAATAATTATAGGAAGGGTGACGGAAATAATATTCCACATAAGGTTCGTTGTAAGCCAATTCGCTTCTCCAAACCAATGTATCGGGTTTGGCACCATCTAACACTTTTTCGTATTGAGGATCGCTGAACACATTATTCAGCCAGTATAAATACTCACGGTAAGCAACATTGGAAACCTCTGTTCTGTCAATAAAAAATGAATTGACGGTTACACGTTTGGGGATATTGTTCCAATCACCCATCACATCTTCCTGTGTAGCGCCCATGGTAAAAGTACCACCCTGCACAAACACTAAACCCGGAGCCGTTTTAATATCATGCGGTTTAGCAACACTGAAATTACCTTGTGTTTTATCATTATAATTCCAGCCGGTCGTCGCAGATTTTTCCGGCTTTTTCTTCATGAAATTGCAGGAGCTCATGCTACCAACAACAGCCAGTAACAAAACACAATTTCTTACACCTGTAAAAGCTTGCATAGTTGTAATTTAAATTCTTAAACAATAAAAATAAGAGGGTAGAATTATTTGTGCCTTGCGAATATAGTGGATTTTGATAAATACTCCGTTTCAACCGGCTGTAATCATGTTACTAAAAACCTAATTTTAACGACTATTTAAACTGAGAAGCTGTCTAAAAATGATTGATTAGTTTTCCCATGGTTCTTTTTGGCTGCAACTGCGTTGAATTTTTCGCCATAGTAACCAACTATGACTGCAAAATTCGCCTTGTTTCGCACAAAAATAACCGATGGGTAATTCCATAAATCATATTTTAGACAGCTTCTGAGATAATGATTTTTAAATTTCCGTTACCCTTTTCAAATATTTTTGATCGTTAAAATCAATGAAACGTCACAAATATCTTTTTATTGTCGTCATTTTTATTGCTTTTGCAGTTGCTGCAAATGGTCAGCGTAAGTATGCCGCTAATTCAGTACTCTCTTCCGGCAGTTGGTTTAAGATCGGTGTGAAACAGGAAGGCATTTATAAAATAGATATTCCTTTTTTAAACAGCCTTGGAATTAATACTGCCAATCTCCCTTCTGCCTCCATTCGTTTGTATGGAAACGGTGGTGGAATGTTGGATGAAAATAATGCAGTGCCCAGACAAGATGATCTTTTTGAAAATGCCATTGAAGTATTTGACGGAGGTGACGGTATCTTCAATGGCACTGATTATTTTTTATTTTATGCAGCAGGCCCCAATCATTGGATCAAAGACAGTTTGAATCAACGATTCATTCATCAAAAAAATCTATATAGCGATACGAGTTATTATTTTATATCTGTTGGCGGAACAGGAAAAAGAATTCAAACAACAACGATCAATGCGGTTTCCAATATTGCTGTCGGTTCTTTTAATGAAAGATATTTTTATGAGAATGATCTGATCAATTTTTTAAACAGCGGTAAACAATGGTATGGCGAGGAATTCAGCACGAATAACGGAAATACATTGACCCGTTCTTTTCCTGTTGATTTTACGGGATTGATCTCTTCGCAACCCTTAGTATTGTCTACAAGCCTTGCGGGGCGCAGTGTTGGGGCTGCCAGCAGTTTTACCGTTTCAGTCAATAGTCAGACAGTACAAACCATCAATATTCCCGCTGTTTCGGGATATTTTTTAGATGCTTATGCCAATGCAGTGGCACAACAAAATAATTTTTCTGCAACGCAATCACCGTTAACTGTTGCATTTAATTTTAATGCAGGCGTTAGCGGCGCACAGGGATGGTTGGATTGGTTTGAATTGCATGGAAGAAAATATTTGGCCATGAATAATCAGAGCCAACTATTTTTTCGCGACTGGCAATCGGTTGCCAACAATACTATCGCAACGTTTTCCATTAACACCAATTCTCCTATTGAAATATGGGAAATAACCGATCCGTTGCAACCCCAAAAAATGGCAGCTGCTTCTAGTACGATGGTCACTATATTTAAGAATGATGCATCTATCTTAAGAGAGTATGTTGCGTTTAATAATAATAATTTTTTAACACCGGCAGCAATAGGAAAAGTGGACAATCAAGATCTGCATCAATCAACAAAAGCAGATATGATCATCATCACGCATCCTTCTTTATTGAATGAAGCACAACGATTGGCTGCATTTCATGCGCAGCATGATGGGTATGCAGTAACCGTTGCGACAACAGATAAAATATTCAATGAATTTTCTTCCGGAATACCCGACCCGTCTGCTTTGCGAGACTTTGTAAAAATGTATTATGATAAAGCAGGAACGGATTCCACACTTCGCCCGAAATATTTATTGTTATTTGGTGCCGCATCATTCGATTATAAAAACAGGATCAGCAATAACAGCAACCTCGTTGCCTCTTATGAATCTTTGAATTCCACTGATCCTTTATCGACATTGGTATCAGATGATTTTTTTGGTTTGCTCGATGATCATGATGATGTGAATGCCATCTCACCACCCGGATTGTTGGATATCGGTATCGGCAGATTGCCCGCAAGAAATGTACAGCAAGCAAAGACGATGGTAGATAAGATCATTCGTTATCAATCGCCATCCAATTTAGGTCCTTGGCGCAACCAAATGATCTTTACTGCAGATGATAAAGACAATGACCTGCATTTGAATGATGCTGAAATTGTTTCGGGAGATGCATCTGCAACAAATCCTTTATTCAATCAATCTAAGATCTATTTAGATGCCTATAAAATGGTGAGTGGAAGCGGTGGCAGCCGTTATCCGGATGTGAATTCAGCCATCGTCAATCAGATATTCGATGGCAGTTTGGTATTTAATTATACAGGTCATGGCGGTTACCAACAATTATCTGCATCCGCAGTGTTGACGAACACCGAATTACAGCAATTCAATAATCCCAATAAACTTCCCTTATTTATTACGGCCACTTGTGATTTTGCACCGTATGATGATCCAACCAAAAATTCATTGGGTGGTAGTTTATTGTATGATGATTCGATTGGCGCCATTGCATTGATGACAACAACACGTGTAGTGTTTGCAGCCAGTAATTTAGTATTGAATGATAACTATGTAAAGATCGCTTTACAACCCGATGCGACCGGAAATTACTTGAGTTTGGGAGAAGCTGTAAAACGTACAAAAAATTATACGTATCAAACCTATAGCGATGTATATAATAACAGAAAATTTGTGTTGTTGGGTGATCCTGCCATGAAATTAGCCTATCCTGTTTGGAAATTACAATTGGTATCGATCAATGGCCAAAACATCAGCGGCAATGATACTTTGAAAGCGTTGAACAAATATTCTTTTGCAGGAAAGTTGACAGATGCAGCGGGTAATTTCAAAAATGATTTTAACGGAACACTGTACACCACTGTTTATGATAAAGCACAATTGGTAAGCACATTAGGTAATGATCCAGCAAGTCGGGTCACACAATTCAGCACACAAACCAATGTATTGTACAAAGGAGTTTCAACTGTCAAAAACGGGCTGTTCAATTTTACGTTCATTGTTCCGAAAGATATCAGTTATCAACCGGGGAGAGGACGATTGAGTTTGTATGCAGATGATGGAACGAATGATGCGAATGGCCTGTCCACTTCTTTTTTTATCGGTGGTGCAGGAACGATTGTTTCTACTGATACATCGGGGCCGGTCATTCATCCTTTTATGAATGACACTAGTTTCAGAAATGGTGGAATAACAGATGAAAATCCTGTTTTGCTCATTCAATTATTTGATTCATCAGGGATCAATACAGTAGGCACAGGTATTGGTCACGATATCACCGCAGTATTGGATGGCGATGAAAAAAATATTATGGTGCTGAATAGTTTTTATTCTGCTGTTGCCAACAGTTATCAGCAGGGTCAGGTCTTGTATCAATTTTCCAATTTATCCGAAGGCAAACATTCTATCAAAATAAAAGCCTGGGATGTGGCCGATAATTCAGGTACTGCTGAGATCGAATTCATTGTCGTCAAAAAAAATAAATTACAGCTGCAACATGTTTTCAATTATCCGAATCCCTTTCAAAACAGCACTACTTTTTCTTTTGAGCATAACCAAGCCGGTGTTGACCTGGAAGTAACGATCGATATATTTGATGTGAACGGAAAATTAGTGAACCGTATTCAAAAGACGGTGAATGATGCAGGCAACAGGTTGGTCAGTATCCAATGGGATGGCCGCAGTGTCAATGGCAGGAAGATGGAGCATGGTATGTATTTTTATCGTATTATTGTATCATCAATAAATGGTGTAGCTACGGCAGCCCAAAAATTAATTCTACTCTAAAAGTATTGAATGGTCGAATTTCTACGTTAATTATTTATCGGATCTATCAGTTTAACTATTTGAAATTAATGCGGACTTGGTACTGATGCATCATGCATCGTTACAGCGTGGATGCCTTGCATTGACAAAGCCTAAAGGCTTTGCAGCAAAGGGCCGAATGATTTTCTTTTCTTTTTTGCTTGTCCAAAAAAGAAACAAAAAAAGACCCCCGAAAACGATAACAGCCCGTTTTCGGGTCTGTTCCCTGATGATGCTTTTGTACTACTGTGGCTTCAGCGATAGGGCTATGACGACGACAATAAAATCAGTTCTATAGATGGATGATTATGTCATCTTCAAATTGATTTTTTGAAATGGGAAAATGTTATTTTAAATGAGAATAGAACTGAAATGATCTTATGAAAACAATGTTTAATTAAATTTTAATTCATGAAACGACATTCATTCAGGACTGCCATCTTGCTTTTGATACTAACGGGTTCGGTTTATTCGTCTGTGCAGGCACAAACAGGAACTGTAAATGTGGTGACAACCGCAGTGCCCTTTCTGCGGATCTCGCCTGATGCCAGAGGCGGTGGAATGGGAGATGTAGGTATCGCTTCTTCACCGGATGTGAATGCACCGTTTTGGAATCTGGCAAAAACACCCTTTAATAAAATGGGAACGGCCATCGGTGTTAACTATACGCCCTGGTTAAAAGACCTTGGATTGAATGATGTGTATTTAGCCAGTTTGGCGGGCTATCGCCAAATTACAGATGATCAGGCATTTTCTTATTCCTTGCGTTATTTCAGTTTGGGTAATATTCAGTTCACCGATTATGCAGGTAATCTCCTGAACTCCTATAATCCGAGAGAGTTTTCATTGGACGTGGGTTATTCACGAAAATTATCAGCCAATCTCGGTTTGGGCGTTGCCTTGCGTTATATCAATTCATCATTGGCAACAGGAACAGTGAATGGTGTGACTTATAAAGCAGGAAATGCAGCAGCAGGCGATATCTCTTTATTTTATACCAGTGATGAAAAAGAAGGTGCCGGATTTAATTGGGGCATTACATTATCCAATCTGGGTACCAAGATCGGTTACACCAATGATGCCGCCAATAAGGATTTTATACCTGCTAACTTAGGATTGGGTGTTGCTTATACCAGTGTGATCGATGAGACCAGCAAAATAGCTTTTGAATTAGACATCAATAAATTATTGGTGCCTGCAGCACCTGCGCTCACTGATCCTTCCAACCCTTCACAGGATTCTGCAAACCTGGCTGCCTATAAAAGTTTGAGCGTGATGAAAAGCTGGACCAAATCATTTGCAGACGGCACGAATCAACTGCAATCTTTACAAGCATCAGTGGGTGTGGAATATTCTTATATGAATCAGTTCATGGTACGCGGCGGTTATTTTTATGAAAGTGCAGAAAGAGGAAACCGCAAATATTTTTCAGCAGGTGTTGGATTAAAGTATGATGCGATCGGTATTAATTTTTCTTATTTGATCCCTTCCGGAAATGGTGTTACCAGAAACCCCTTATCGAATACGATCAGGATCGGATTGACATTTGATCTGGAGAAGGATGATACGCATAAGAATTAGGAAGGTCTTTAGTAGTCTTTGGTCTTTGGGTGTTGGTCTTTAGGGAAGAACATTCTAAGAAGTTTTTCTTGCTAAAGACCAAAGACCAACACCTAAAGACTTTCTTCACCGCTATGCGAAGAGTTAAGCGCAGCGTCTCTTCGCATGAATAATGAGAATCAGACTTAGTCTGATTTTTATTGTATATCCTGAGAGACGCGAAGCTTAACTCTCAGGATAGCAGGGATCGTCATAGCGAAGCATGTTACGAGAACATTATTTTAAAATAGCTATTGTACATGCTGTGGCTATCTGATTTTTAATTGACAGATCACCACGCCATGAAATAGTTTCCGTTTTGTTTTTCATCTTTACAACACATGGCACGTGATGACGGTACTCCCTGAGATTCGGGCATTAAAAAAATATAAATTTCAGGCGGGGTTTAACTAAAGACCAAAAGCCAAAGACCAAAGACTTTTCTTCCTATCTTTCGCAAAAAATAATCCATGCGTATAGGTTCAGGTATAGATTTTCATCAATTGGTGGAGGGAAGGGATCTCTGGATAGGCGGCGTAAAAATCCCGCATAACAAAGGCGCATTGGGGCATAGCGATGCCGATGTGTTACTGCATGCGATTTGTGATGCCTTATTAGGAGCTGCCTGTTTGGGTGATATCGGTGTTCATTTCCCGGATACTTCGAATGAATTTAAAAATATCGACAGTAAAATATTATTGCAAAGAACAGTTGCCTTGATCAAAGCAGAAGGATACAGCATCGGTAATATTGATTCAACGCTTTGTTTACAGGCGCCTAAAATAAAACCCTATGTTTCGCAGATGCAGGAAACAATTGCTGCCATTTGCGGTATCACCATAAAAGACATTTCCATTAAAGCAACGACTACGGAAACTATGGGTTTCGTGGGGAGGGAAGAGGGGTTAGTGGCGTATGCGACGGTGCTGTTGGGAGAAGGTCTTTAGGTGTTGGTCTTTGGTCTTTAGCAAAGCAGATACTTAATATGTTCTTACTAAAGACTAACAGCCAAAGACCAAAGACTTGCTTTTATCACCAAAGACTTTCCTGCCTTTTCGATAGTCTTCAAATAGTATAACTATATATCTTGTGCATGATTTCTCCGGATATAAAAAAATATTAACTTAGCAGCAAATAAAAGATATGGTAAACCATATAAGCAGTGTGGAGTTGTTCAATATATTGAAAAGCAAATTGGGCGAAACAGAGGCCAAAGCTTTGACAGAATATATTGAAACAAAGATTGAAAGAAACCTGGAAAAAGAAAAGGAGCATCTGTCAACAAAAAAGGATTTAGCCGAAGTTAAATCTGATATCATTAAATGGATGTTTATATTCTGGGTTGGGCAGATAGCTGTAACATTAGCAATTATTTATTTCAGAAAATGAGGTACATTTTCCATAGGAGAGAAATGTAACCCCCTTGAATGCTTCGTTGAGGATTTCTTGCCAAAACCTATAAAAGAAGACTTTAGGAGTTGGTCTCCTCCTGCCGGCAGGTAGGTTAGTCTTTAGGAGAAAGCCCATCTGTGAGCTTCTTAACTAAAGACTAATAGCTAAAGACCAAAGACTTTTTTAGAATGTGCTTCGCTAAAGACAAACACCTAAAGACCAAAGACTTTCTTCAATGAACCCCATCAAAGAATTAAAAACAACTTGGCAAAGCATACCTTCAGAAGTGCAGCGTTTTTTAAAACGGGCACTCCTCATTTTCATTATCTGGAAACTGATCTATCATTTGTTTTTATTTAACGGAAGGATCATTGATAAACCTTTAACTGATTGGAGTACGAGGGGGGCGGAGAAGGTGATACAGATTTTTTATCCGGATGCAACATTAATGATAAAAGAGGAATGCAACCTTTCTCCTGAATTGAACAATGAATTATTTTGTTTTGATTATTTGTATTTGAATGGAAGAAAAATTGTGGGTGTTGCAGACCCTTGTAATGCATTGGAATTATATGTGCTTTATATCGGCTTTTTATTTGCCTTTCCTGCATCTTTAAAACGAGTACTTCTTTTTTCTGTGATAGGAATTCTTGTTATTTATATGGCGAATATTATACGCTTAGCTGCATTGGCATCGATGAATATGCATCGAGTAAATGCAGTGGATATGGCACATCATTATATGTTTAAAATGATCGTATATGCACTAATATTCGGATTATGGGTTTTGTTTACTAAAAGAAAAATTCATAATGATAAGGCTACCTAAAAAATTGATACCGATTATTGTACTTATTTTTTTATTACTGTTTGCTTGGACAGAAGAAGTAATTATTGGAGAAGGATATTTCAGTACTTATTTACATCTCACTGAACATAGGATATTACGTTTTTGTATCAGGGGCATTTTTGCGTTGATTATTTTTACTTCCGGTTATATTGGGTTGTCGAATCTCTCTCTGAAGTGGATCAGATTATTATGGGTGTATTGGTATTTGCTGTCATTTATTACAGCATTCGCTCGGATCGTTTTGGATATTTATTTATCACACTATTTCAATAATAATATTTGGAGCTTTTTAAGTACTATATATTTTTTTAGTTTAACACCATTCCCTTATATCATATTCCTCTTGATCCATCATCTTTTTTCTAAGAAAAATAACCGTAGGATTCTCTAATGTAAATGAAATGGTATTTGTTGCAAGTAGTGGATCTTCTTTAATTCTGTAGTATCCATTCCGGGATAAAAGATAGCAGCAAATGTAGCAAAGCGCCTTGGGTCTCCCGATTTTAAGAGCATTCTCGCACCATGATCACCTGAAATGATAATTGTCTTATTTTGCCATTGAGGAATTTTATTGACGATATCTAATACAATACTATTGCCATAAATCAGGTAGCTTTTATAAGCTTGGCTCACTTCTTCTGGCGCTACAGCAGAAGGGTTAAATATGATTTTTTCATTCAATTTTCCATATTCATTTCTATAAAATGGGAAATGAGGAATCAATAAATGTGCCCAGATAAAGACGGGCTTATTATCTATTTTTTGAATAATACTTTTCAGGCTTTGTATTATCCTTAAATTGTATTTATCGACACTGGCGGATAACTTAAACCATAAAATTGGCATTGCCGTATTTTGTATGATCTGATTAGCATAATTGTCCGAAAAAAATGGCAAGGATTGCAAAGAGGGATTTGAATCAATAGGTAAAAAATCTAGACTGATAAAAGAATATCCACCTTGTTTTAATTGTTGGACCCATTTGCTTTGTTTCAAATAATGAGCAGCATACATGTAGTTTGAAATGCTGATTGTATCATCCAAATTAAAAAGAGAATTTATTGACAATAATGTGTTGTCATATCTTGATGGTAATGAATCGAAAACATAAAAGCCTTTTTTCTGTAATGAATCGACCAACCCATCATGAAAATGGAACTGACTGGTTAAGCAAGCTGGTGCAGCATATTCATCTAATAGAATCCATATAATATCTCGGCTACTATTTATTTTTATTTGGGGTCGATCTTTGTTATCAATATATGCCTGATGTAATTTTTCCTGTTCATTTGATTTAAACGTGGACAAGAATATAGTTACTATAAAAAAAATTAAAAAAATATTCAGAATCTGATTGGCCTTTTTTGTAAATAAAATGGACTGTCTTCTTCTAATAAAATAAAACAGAATGCATAAGAAGATCAAAATATAGGCCAATTGATTTACCCTGATATTAATGCTAAATAAAATTTCTGCAATTTCAAAAATCAAATCTTTAAATAAAACAGTACACCACGCAAACATTATCCATCCGATGATATATTTCGAAAATCCAAATTTCTTTGTGCTAAGTATGACCATATAGGTGATACTTGAGTATATAGCAAAAAACAAAAGAAAAATATGCAATTGAAATGAAGCGAAATAAGGAGAAGTTCTATAGACCAAAAAAAATAATCCTAACAAATAAACAAACAATGGTTTCTCCAACCATCGATTTATTTTTTCTCCCATAAAAATAATTTTCTTGCAGATGCAGCACAAGTATCAACCAGCTTGAAGTATTTATTGAAACTATTTACAAAATTATCTTCTGTATAATCTTCAAAAATATCTTCTCTGTGTTGCAGCAATGATTTTGCTTTACTGTCGTTTTTTGAAACAAATTCAACAATGGCATATTTTGTTGTGATGCCTGCTATTGTTTTCGCAATAAAATCAAGCGGTATATTTTTGCTCAAACATAAATGATGAACCAAGGCTAATGCCAGCACCATATCGCCGTTCATTCTTTTTAGCAATGCTGTTTTTTCTGCATTAGCCCAACCCAGTGCAGGAGAGGGTTCTGTGATATCTGCAACAAGGGTGCTAATATTATTGATCTTTTTTTGTTTGCTTTCTGTTCTTATTTGCTCCACACAAATCCTATCGTTCTCCAGAGCGATCACCTGCTTCGAAAATTGCGCAGCGATAAAAGAAAATTTTCCGGTATTGGCACCGAGATCAATGGTTATATCAGGCTTTGTTTCAGCAAGCCATTGACTGACAACAGCCGTTTTATCGGCTAAATAGTTTTCTTCTTCTATATCATTTTCATAATACTGATCCCAGATACTATGAACGTTTAGAGGCCGGTCCCATTTTGTTAGGGTCTTTTGCAGCAGTTCCCACAAAATCTTTAATTTTTGTTTGCTGAATCCGGCATGGGTTTGCCTGGCATTTTCTTTCCTGTTTTGAAATTTGGCGTGCAAATGAATATGTAATAAGCAAGCAGTATTGAACCATGTTTTGAGGGGCAATTGTTGACTCACAAAAGCAAGCGGAAAACCTCTTAAAAAAGCCCGTTGTAACCTTGCCCAAGAGGGATCGTTATATCGCATCAAAGCCAGCGGGCCCAATATTTCTTCACAAAATTGACGATAGGCGATCCAGGGATCACCGTCTTTAAAAAAACGAAAAGAAAGACTGTCCAATAACATGCATTTACCCTCTGCAAAAACAAAATTATAAGGGGTCGCATCTTTTAAGATCATACCATGCTGCAAAGCAATACGGTTGATGCGCAGAAAAGCTAATGCCATGTCCAGCCATTGGCTAAAGACCCATTCATAGGGATAAGTGATGAGCTCTATTTGTTGTGGAAATAAAACCTTGTAATAATTATTGCCGGTTTCTTTCTCCTCGATTTCCTGATGCTCTATCATCAACGAAGCATCAGTTAGCGATTTATAGAGACCTGAATGCATCAAGTGTTCATATTCAGTTGCATATTGATGACTGACATATCTGTAATAGCCGTCTTCTTTTTGAATGACATGGCCGGAAGGATCTTTAAAAGAAATGGGTTGCAGCGATTGATTCATTTAGCATTTTCTTCTTTTTCTTTGTAATTGAACTTGCCCTTGATATAAGATGAAATGCTTTTATAAAAAACGGATACGGTTAACACCCCCGATAAAATGGCCTGATAAAATAAACTTCCTGCACCGGGATCGATGTACAATAGATGTGCGATCATAGACTTTTTTTATAGCGTAAATAAAGACTCCATTTATTTTCAATAGTTTAATTAACAAAGATCAAATCAAAAGATTTCTCTGCTCAGAACTATTAAAAATCAATGGGTAGGTTCAACCGTTAGTTTGGGGTTAGAAAAGATAATATTTTTCATATAACAATAATGTCTCTTGAAACTTTGATGCATTATAGCAGTATGATACAGTGGATGTTTTGTTTGTTGCCTGCATGCTTCTATTTTTTACCCGTATGGGGTTGTAAGCTTTAGAGAGAGGGTACATTTGTCGGAATAATGACTACAGCTCATAAGTAACGTCATAGCGAAGCATGTAAAGGGAAGGGTGCGAATAAACAGATCACCACGCAATGACTCAATTCATGTTGCAGTTTTTCAACTTCTTGCCACATTGCTCGGGTACTCCCTCGGCTTGTGTCATAGCGAAGCATGTAACGAAAAGAATATCTATAAAAAGCTGTTGTACATGCTGTGGCATCTCACTATTAATAGACAGATCACCACGCCATGAATAATTTTTCGTTTCAATTATCAACACTCAACACATGGCTCGTGATGACGGTATTAGAGGGCCGTGAATGAACATCAGGCTACTTCCCAAATACCATAAACTCATTATCAAAACAACAACAGGAACAAAACTAAGGTTACGAACAAGATCTAAAAAGCCCGCCCGTAAAACAAGACGGGCTTTCACTTACAGCTTCCACCATTTCACCAACCGTTTCAACAACAGCGATACAACAAAACTCACCACTGCACCAACGGCCGCTAAGATGGCTGTCTTAAAAATATCTTCCTGATTTATTGTTGCAACAATGGTTAATAAGGTTCCGCCGAGTGTTCCGTTACGGATAGTATTATTGGCATTCATCATTACTTTTTAGGTTCTTCATCTGTTGTTAACTGACTCACTGCACTGATCACACCACCGGCAACAGCGATATAACCTGCGGCTGTTACCACTGCTGCGGGTAAAGCAACGGGAGCCGTGATGATGGCGGCACTAATGGCGGCTAATGCTAAGCCGATATTTCTTAGCTTCTTAAAGAAATTCGGCGTGGGTGATTGGGTTCTTTGTATGATGTTCATGGTTTTAATTTTTAATTAATGAATTTTTACAACTCTTTTAATCTGATAAGCTTTGAAGAAAAGGCAACAGGCATGCATCATTGAGTCACAACAAAAATCAACAAGATCAAAACTGGGTAAAAGCACAATGGAATTACTATTGCTGAGATCACAGTAGAGCAAAAGCTAAATAGTAAGTACGAACAAACGGCCGTACATCGTTTGTTCTTGACTTTTTTTGTTACTTTTTTGTGTCAAGAAAAAAAAGTGAAGAAAGAAAAAGTTATTACTCAGGTTTGCTTTTGATCTCAAGCCAAACTTCTTCCTGTTTTTCCAACTCCGGAAAAACCAATTCCTTGATTTTTTCAAAAGCAACACGCGAACTGTCGCCCCTGCCTTCACCCGTTAAAACAGAAACCGGAGCGATACAGCCTTTCAATTCTCGCATGGCATCATTAGCAGGATGTATGAGAATGAGATCTCTGTTCTCTACATCCATTAGCTGCAGATGCCAGCCGAAATGATCGCTATATCTTTTCATCAGCGCATACGCTCCCTCGGGTACACAGGAATGGTTGGGTGCATTGTTATGCCAGGGCAATTCAATGCAATGGCAGATACAATGACCGTTATGGTTGAGTTCCCCATTTGTTCCGTTAGGATAATAGGTTCTGATGAGCTCCAGTTTCATGTTTCTTGGTTTTTAAAAAGTTCAGAAGATCTAACTCCCGATTACAACTCCCCCTTCAGGGGGTTGGGGGTTACAACACAGTCACTTCTCCTGCATATTCACTGTTGGCATAGGTCTTACCATCCTCTGCAATGAATGTCAGCCAGGTATGAACTTTCTTGCCACTAAAAGAATTGATAGTGATAGTGGCGGTTTCTTCAGCATGTTCTTTGTCTGTTTTTGAAAAAACACCGATTTTCTTATCGGGACAATACAATACCAACACCGCTGTATCAGTTGCCTTGGCCGAACCTACACCTGCCATACTGCTCCAGGTGAATTTGATCTTTCCTGCTTCAGTCGATATAGCAGCAGGGCCATCCGCATTGGTTAATACACCCTCGCTGATACGTACCTTACTGTAATCAATTTCATAACCGGGATAATCTCCTGTAACGGCATTAGTTAAATTGTAAGACAATGCCTGATTATTACCGGTCAACGATTTCCTATCCAATGAAAAGCTTTCTTTGATCAAGCCGCTTAAGGAAAACAGGAATTTGCTGATCAATAAAAACTTAGCCTGTTGCATCAACTGGTTCAATGTAGGTAAGCCTTTTCTTTTACCCGGTCTGCTTTTGAGTAAATAGATACTTCTCCAGCTGCTGCCGATAACAGTGCCCACTGTACCGGATACACTTCCTAAAATACCCTTATTGGAAATAACGCTTAATCTGACCCCCTCATCGCGTTTCAAATTGACCCCTTCTGTCGCTCGAAGTTGACCCCCAGTAGCGCAGTAAATTGACCACACCTAAAAAGAAGTAAAGAGTATTTGTTTGGGATACCATAAATGCTGAAGTTGGTAAATAAACCAACACAGTTGACTATGGCAAATAAACCCATCGCTATGCTCAAGTTAAGACAGGTACTCAGGTATTTTACCGAAGGAAGTAGTAAAAAACAAATCAGTATAATTACGGGTGTAGCCCGTAATACCCTAAAAAGGTATATTGCTAAGTTCCTATCCCTACATATTACGTATGAGGATATTGTGCTACTCAGTGATTATGAGTTAGAACAATTATTTACAGATCCTCCACCTGTTGTAAGAGACGATCGTTTTGATCGCTTACAGGAACTACTCCCCGATTATGAAAAACAGATGACTAAAAAAGGAGTGACTATGTTGTCACTCTGGAAACATTACTATGCTAATAATACACCTGCGTATCAGTATACGCAGTTTAGGAAATACTATGCCGTGTATACCAAAAGAGTGAAACCTGTGATGCACATGGAGCATAAGGCAGGTGATAAAATGTACATTGATTTTGCTGGAGATAAACTCTCCATAGTAGATAAAGAAACAGGAGAAGTAACAGAGGTGGAAGTATTTGCTGCGATACTTGGCTGTAGTCAGTTAACATATGTAGAAGCAGTGATGACGCAGCGTAAAGAAGACTTGGTAAAAGTATGTGAGAATGCACTGCATTATTTTGGTGGAGTTCCTGCAGCCATCGTGCCAGATAATTTACGTTCTGCTGTAACTAAGAGCAGTAAATACGAACCTATTATCAATGAGACCTTTGCTGACTTTGCAGAGCACTATGGCACCGTCGTGCTTCCTGCGAGAGCATATAGGCCAAAGGATAAAGCACTTGTAGAAGGTGTAGTGAAGATTATCTATACACGCATTTACACGCACATTAGAACTAAGATTTATTACAATCTAGAGGAGTTAAATGAAGCGATTGCTAAATGGTTAGATGAACATAATACGTCTTCTTTTAAAGGGCGTAATTACAGCCGTAGGCAACAGTTCGAAGAGTTGGAACGGCATACACTAAAATCACTACCACAGTTCCGTTATGAGTGCAGGTTACAGCTAGTGGCCACGGTTATGAAAAATGGACATGTAACGCTAAGTGTTGACAAGCACTATTACAGTGTGCCTTACCGCTTTATTGGTAAAAAAGTAAAGCTATTATTTACCTCCACTCAACTAGAGATATTTTATAAGTACGAACGTATCGCACTGCACAAGAGAGAATATAAACGCTATGATTATACAACTAATGATGAACACTTAGCAAGTGCGCATAAACATGTAAGCGAGTGGTCACCAGAAAAGTTTATAGAAGAAGCAAGAGCCATACACGAGGATGTAGCCACTTATGTAATGTCCATACTTGAACATAAAAGACACCCAGAGCAAGCCTATAAATCCTGCTCCGGTATTATCCATCTACAACGTAAAGTGGGTGCAGAGCGTTTAAAAAATGCATGCAACAGAGCCAGTAGCTACCATATTTATGGTTACCCCATAATCGTACAGATACTTGAAAAAAACTATGATGAGTTAAGTGAGGATGAGCTTGAACAAGCAAGTATGCCAGATCATCAAAACATCCGAGGAGAAGATTACTATCAATAAATAAACGCAAATTATTAATCACCTAAAAACAAAACAACATGAATCAAGAGACACTAGACAAGATGCGCCGCATGCGTCTTTTTGGTATGTACCACGCTTTTAAAAGTGGTATGGAGACACCACGTTCAGAACCCTACACAGCAGACGAGATGACCTCGATGCTTATCGAAAGTGAGTGGGATGATCGTCATAATAGGGCATTAGATAGAGGACTGCGCAATGCAAGGTTCCGATATAAAGCCACGATAGAACAAGTGGAGAGTGCCGAAGAAAGAGGTATTGATAAAAATCAATTACACCGACTTGCTGATGGATCTTTTATTAAAAAGTTCGAGAACCTTTTAATTACAGGAAGTACAGGAACAGGTAAGAGTTTTATTGCCTCTGCTATTGGCCATCAAGCCTGTCAGCTAGGTTATAAAGTGCTTTATGCCAATACTATCAAACTCATGGCACAGCTTAAAATGGCCAAAGCAGATGGTTCCTCTGTAAAGGAAATGAATCGTTTAGAAAAGCAGGACTTGCTCATACTTGATGACTTTGGTATACAACCTTTTGATCATCAAAGCAGAAGTTCATTAATGGAAATAATCGAGGATAGGCATGGAAAACGTTCCACCATCATCACTTCTCAACTACCAATAAAAGGCTGGTACGAGGTAATCGGAGAACAAACTATTGCAGATGCAATACTGGATAGAGTGGTACATAATGCGCACCGAATAGAACTAAAAGGAGAGTCACTTAGAAAAAAACAAATAACCAAAGAGGAAGAAAAAGAATAAAAACCCTTATTTTTAAACTACCCAAACAGCTCTTTACACTCTTTGAAAAAACAACAACTTAGGGTGGTCAGTTTGCAGCGCTACAGGGTGGTCAATATGTGCGTTTTCTCCAGCATTAATCTTATTTTACCTGTTTTATTCATATATGACGCCTTCTTAAAATTTGTTCGGAAGGTGAAAAACCGCTGCAAATGCAGGATAAAAATATATTATTTGATTTCATACTTCCAAATATTTATTCATTTTTATTAAAATATGAGTAGTAGCACCCATGTTATTAACGTATTGAACAATTATTTAATCAAATATTGTTTTTTTCAGCAAGGTTTACTTCTCGGCAGCGTACAGGCAGTTATTGTTAAAATTTTCAATTGATAAAACAAATGGATATATTTTTTTTGTAATTTTATGAAAATGAATGGAACAGCGCGTAAGACTTATATCTAAAGCCCTTGCCATGAAAATCATCGATCTCTCAGCATTTGCCAGCTATGATTGTAAGGATATCTATGCATGGCTCCTGCAGCAGCAGGAAACCGTATTTCATATCAGAATGGAAAAAGGTTTCATGTCTGCAATAGGTGGTGAATGGGATATGATTTTTGAATATGAAGCGGCATTACTGTTTGGAGAAAAACTGTCAGCATTATCAGATGATTTTGGTTACTATACGCCATCAGAAATAAGCCGGTCATCTTTTGCATTTGACCTGATCACGGGAAATATGGAAGAACTTGCCGATACCCTTTTCTATATGATCAGTATCATCGCCGATACAGATTCATCTCATGAGTTATTTGAACAATACAACAACCAACGGGAGGATTTCTGGGATAAATACAGCAAAGAAGAAACGGAACCTGTTTGTCAGGGCCTGCTGCATACCATGGATAAAATATTAAACAACGATAGCGTTACTATACACAGCGCAATAAATGCGGCACCCCGAAAATTGCATAGTTATCGCGAAGAATCAAAAGGGCATATCATTGATCTGTTTGAATTTGCAGATTATGAATGCTATGATATTTTTGAGTATCTCCTCCTGCAGGAAGAAACAGTATTTCGTATCAGGGTGGATAAGCATTTTACAGCTCCTGCGGCCGAAAAAACAGAGATCGTTACAGAATATTTCGATGCATTATATTTTGGTGAAAAGCTTTCCGAGTTTTCGAACGATTTTGTTTATTATACACCATCTGAATATAGCCAAACTCCTTTCTCTTATGATCTGATCACTACCGACATGCTGACACTTGCGAATACGCTCTACTACCTGATCAGGGGTATTGTATTAGACGAATCCTCTGTTGATATCATGGACAAATATCAGGATGAAAAAGACATATTCTGGGAGAAATACTGCAACGGAGAATTTGAACCTGTTTGTCAGGGGCTCTTGCATATCATGGAGAAATATCAGGAAGAAGAACAGTAGTCATGTAATTCGCAGAAATCATAAGAATGATAACAAGATAAATTGCAGGTTCTACCCCCGCTTTGCGAAGAGTTAAGCGCAGCGTCTCTTCGCATGAATAATGAGAATCAGACTTAGTTGATTTATTCTCAGTAGAGTCTCTACGGAGACTCTGCGGGGAATAAACACCAACAAAGGCGTTAAAGCTTAACGCTCAGGATAGCATGGAGTTTATAAAATATTCACGGGAAAAAGTTGTTGGTGGAAAACACCAACAATGGCATAATGATAACGAGATAAATTGCAGCTTATACACAGGTCTAACAATATATACTGCAGCTGTTGGTCAGTGCCCCCGCTATGCGAAGAGTTAAGCGCAGCGTCTCTTCGCAAGAATAATGAGAATCAGACTTAGTTGATTTATTTATTCTCAGCAGAGTCTCTGCAAGGACTCTGCGCATTTCACCGGTATTCTTACTGTTCACGCAGAGTCCCTACGGAGACTCTGCGGGGAATAAATTCATCCAACCGCCAATACTTTACCGCAGCCCGAATACTTTACATATTTCGTTTCGCCATCGATTCCCGGAATGCCAAATTCAACAGCCGCCAGCAATACCAGATTGGTATTTTTCTGCAGGGTTATCGGTTGCTTCGGTCTCATCTCTAATTCAATGACCGATGCCGGCCTTCCGGTTTTATCCGACAACCATTCTGTTTGATGGCCGGCAAACATTCTAGGAAATTTATTGCAGGGCTGATAGGTTTTTGTTGATTCCTGATAAACACGATCAGCGATCGCTATGAAACTAAAGACCAAACGGTATAGCGGTTCTTTGCCGGGGTTCTTAAAATTAACACCTGCCACCAGTTCGAGTATCGTAACAGTGGCCGAAAGCTCCTCCCTATTAATAGTTACGGCTAAAGGATGCCTGATCACCGATTCAAAATAACGGTGTTGGTTTACATTCAATCCTTCCAGCAGAAAGGGAAAGGAAGAGATCTGGATGGGCCGTTTATCCCTGCTGTCAGGGTCAGCAGCCACCTGGATGGCTTTAAAGAGTTTATTTAAGTTACCCGTAAAATCCGGGTCTGCCACATGCAATACCGAGTGTATGGCTTCTCTGAAAGTACGGGTCATTGCTGTAACAGCTTTCCATTCAGTATTGATGGCGCGTGTTGCTGCAAAGCTTTTGGCAGTGCGGATCTTTTGCTTGCTGGCACCCCCTTTTGTGCGTAAAATGGTTTTATCTGAGCCATGTTTTTTAAAGGCCGAAACATTGCCCAGCTTACCCGAAAAACTGAAGTCCCCGTTTGCGATAGCCATGATCTGTTATTTAAATTAAGAATAAGGGGGTGGTTCGGTATTAAAGATAATTAAAAATATATATAAACCAAATTTAAGTTATCAATAAATCATATATAATCCAGGGATAAGCCACCCCTAATAGAGGTAGCTTATAGGTGGCTTATAGGTAGTTTATAGGTAGCTTATAGGTGGCTTATTAAAAAAGGTAATAACCTTAAATCTTGGATTTAACCTGGTTCCGTTTGGAAAGGCTAAAAAGTTTATAGAAGGAAGATCAGAAGCGTAGTTGCTCTTTTTTCTTCGAAACTCTCCGCAGAGGCTACAAAGAATAAAATGATTAGAGTTACCAACTTTCAAAAGTTTCGCAACTCTTCAAAATCTCCTAATTGAACTCCCCTGAAATCAGTTATTTTACTCCTATATTTGCCGACGTTAAAAATAGATGTCCCGCTAAATCGGATTACCCCCTCCCGAGTAGGTTGGTTTTATATAAACATCTGTTTTATAATTCATTGTGATAATTTTACGCAAAAGAGGATTAGCACAATTTTTAAATACAAAAAATAAAATAATAACAAGACTGAGCTGCATCTTTTCTTTTTCTGATTAGAATGAAGAAATACAATGCTGTGACTGAGGTAGCGAAGCTATGGAAGGAGTCCTGTGGCAAGGGTGACAATGGTAGCAACTTTTATCTATTTTTATCAAATAATTATATCCATCGCTTCATGAAAAAAATGAAACAGGTATTAGCCATCATCATCGCTGTGTTTTTATTTGCTTCTTTCTCTTTTGCACAACAGCCTGCTATCAATATTGATCAGTTATCCGATCAGCAATTGATGCAATATTTAGGCATGGCGAACGGAAGCGGTATGAGCGAAGCCGATGCCATTGCCAAAGCCAGAGAAAAAGGATTGAGTGATGACCAGATACAAAAACTCAGACAAAGAATACAATCTCTAAACAGCGGTTCTGTTGGCGCGAAGGGATCATCAGATACAGCAGATTACAGAAGCGGTGGAATCAACAAAGCGCCTGTAAATTCAGTTTTACTGATCAACGGCTTGCCTGTGTTTGGTTCCAGTTTATTTGCCAAAGAAAATTTGATATTCGAACCTAATCTGCAAATACCAACACCCGTTAATTATCAGATCGGTACGGGAGATCAATTGAATATAGATCTCTTCGGTTATTCGGATGCGAATTTTAAATTAAAGGTTTCTCCGGACGGTACCATCCGAATTCCAAATCTCGGTCCTGTAAAAGTGGCTGGCATGAGTTTCGAAACGGCACAGCAAAAGATCAAATCGCAATTATCTAAAATATACCCGCAGATCAGCTCGGGACAAACATCCGTGCAGGTCTCTTTGGGGAATATCCGCAGTATCCGGGTTACCTTGATAGGAGAAATTAAAAAACCGGGCACTTATACCTTGCCTTCTTTGGCAACCATTGCCAATGCACTATATGTATCGGGAGGCCCCGATACCATCGGTTCTTACCGGAATATTCAATTGGTAAGAGGAGGCAAAATAATTTCCGTGTTTGATCTCTATGATTTTTTATTAAAGGGTGATCTGCACAATAACCTGCGTTTAGAAGATGATGATATCATCCGTGTAAACCCTTATGAAACAAGGGTAGCCATTACGGGTGCCATTAAAAGAAAAGCCATTTATGAAGCGAAGCCGTCAGAATCGCTGCAGGATATAGTGGGAATAGCCGGTGGCTTTGGGGACAATGCTTACCGTGCATTCATACGATTGGTTAGAAACGGTAAGAACAGCAAGGAAGCCATTACGGTAAAAGCGGAACAATTGGGAAGCTTTAGGTTGCAATCAGGCGACAGTTGTTTTATCGATAGTATCAGCATGCGTTTTACCAATAAGTTGGTGATCACGGGAGCTGTTGCACATCCGGGGGTATATTCAGTGCAGGAATTTGCTTCTCTGAGACCTTTATTGCAAACGGCCGTTCTGAGAGAAGACGCTTACTTACAACGTGCCATGATCAGGCGGAGAAATGCAGATTATATTCCCAAAACCGTGGATGTGAATCTGGCGGATATCCTTGCGGGAAGCACCGATATCAATTTACAAAGAGAAGACAGCATACGTATATTTTCTTTACTGGAGTTGCGGGCCAAGGATTCGGTGACCATTAACGGGGAAGTAAATAAACCGGGGTCTTATAATTTTGCAGACAGTATGCAGTTGCAGGACCTGATCCTGCTGGCAGGTGGATTCAATGATGGAGCGAGTAAGGCGGAGATAGAAGTGGCAAGAAGGGTTAACGATAGTACCGACAAAGAGGGGGAGACGCCTCAATATGCGATCGTATCGACCATCAGTTTGAATAAAATATTGGATAAGACAGCAGGGCTTCCCATTGTATATTTACACCCTTATGATATCGTTTCGGTACGCAGAGATCCTGCTTATAAAGAACAGATCACGGTGGATATTCAGGGAGAAGTATTGTATCCCGGAAAATATACGGTACAGAATAATCAGGAAACTATTTCAGCTCTGGTGAAACGGTCCGGCGGCTTAAGAACCACGGCTTATACTGAGGGCGGTATGTTATTGCGCAATACTTTTTCTGATACCATCGAGTCTAATTTATCCGAGGATCGTATCAATACCATCCGGAATCAAACAAAGGGTTCTGATTCTTTAAGTACCTCCTTAATTAACAGTATCAGCAAGAATAAGAAGATCGTCAATATCAATTTGCAATCTGCCTTGGACAAGCCCAATTCTTTTAACGATATCAAATTGCAGGCAGGCGATATTTTGCGTATCCCTAAATACCCCGAGACAGTTCAGTCCTTTGGTGCTGTCTATGTGCCCAAAAAAGTTGTTTATAATAAAGAACTGACTTTTTCTAAAATAATTGATGAATCGGGTGGATTTTTGGTACAGGCATCCCGTAAGAAAAGTTATGTGATGTACCCCAATGGAGAGATCAAGACAACCAAACATTTTCTGTTTTTCAGGTCTTACCCTGCCATAAAACCCGGCTCGGAAGTGTATGTTCCTTTGAAGGATAAAAGAAATGCATTCAGTATCACTGAACTGGCAAGCATTACTGCTTTGATCACGGGTATTGTAACAACATTCTATTTGATTAAGAGTTTGTAAAATTTTTGGTTATTACAACTTGTAAGTGCCGCTATTGGTCGCCGACCAACAAGATACTGTTTGATTTTCTCGAATTGATTTTAGTAGAGAAAGGGTTGCCAACCTTTCCAAGGTTGGCAACCGTGATCAAAATAACAAACAAATAAATAATCTTCTTTCTTTGTACAATAAGCTTTCTTTGTATATTTATATCCCCCTGCGTTTATCTAATAGCAACTTAAACAACTCTTATGTTTAAAAAAATTAGTATCCTGCCAAGGTGGATCATCTTATTCTTAGACCTGGGTATTGCCTGTTTTTCTTTTTGTTTGGCATTATTGGTAAAGCATAATCTTTCTGTTTCCGGGATAATATTACCGGATGTGTTCAGTCATTTATTGTTTTTGTCGATAGTGAATTTGGCCATCTTCACTTCGATCCGTACCTATATGGGGATCGTTCGGTATACGGGTTTCAGGGATGCATTACGCATTTTATTGGCTACCAGCATTTCCAGTTTTGTTCTTTTTTTGTTCAATCATTCTTCCATCTCCATCATTCCCAATTCTCATTTCAGTAATGATACCTTATTGGTCTATTTTACCTTTTGCTTTTTAGGTTTGATCTCTTATCGGGTGTTGATCAAATATGCATTTGGTGTGATGCGGCATTATAATATGGACAGCAAAGCGGTGATGATCTATGGAGCAGGGGAAGCCGGGATCGCTACCAAGCGTGTACTGGAAAATCATTCAGAAAAGAATGTAAATATCCTGGCATTCATTGATGATGATCGGAAAAAAATCAATAAAGTAGTGGACGGGATTAGGATCGTGGGTTGTGATGAGTTTAAACAATATGCGATCAAGCATCCTATCGATGAACTGATCATTGCTGCTTTTGCATTACCGGTGGAGCGAAAAAATGAGATCGTCGATTTTTGTTTAGACCGTCAGATCAAAATTTTGAATATACCTCCTATCAATCAATGGGTGGATGGTAGTTTTTCGGCAAAGCAATTACAGCATATTAAGATCGAACAGTTATTGGAACGGGATTCCATTAAGATCTATAATAAAGAGATCAGCGAACAGATAAAATATAAAAGGATTTTAGTGACCGGTGCAGCCGGTTCCATTGGCTCTGAGATCGTTCGGCAATTAGTGCAATATGATCCTGAAATGATTGTCTTATGTGATCAGGCAGAAACACCGCTTCATCACCTGCAATTGGAATTAGCGGAATTAAAGTCTAAAGTATCCTGTATCCCTTTTCTGGCAGATATTACCAATGAATCAAGGATGCGGGAATTATTCAGGCAGTTTGAGCCTCAATATGTCTATCATGCGGCAGCTTATAAGCATGTACCCATGATGGAGGTTTCACCGGTAGAAGCGATCAGGAATAATGTATTGGGAACCCAAATCATTGCTGATCTTTCTGTTGCCAATAAAGTGCAGCGTTTTGTCATGATCTCTACCGATAAAGCGGTAAATCCTACCAATGTGATGGGTGCTTCCAAACGACTGGCAGAGATCTATGTCCAAGGTCTTTCCAGCATGTCTAACCAAAATACCAAATTTATCACTACCCGCTTCGGCAATGTATTGGGTTCTAATGGTTCGGTGATCAATCTCTTTAAAGAACAGATCGAGAAAGGCGGTCCGGTTACGGTTACCCATCCGAATATTACCCGTTATTTCATGACCATTCCTGAAGCTTGTCAATTGGTGTTGGAAGCAGGCTCGATGGGCAAGGGCGGTGAGATCTTTGTGTTTGATATGGGCAAACCCATTACCATCGCTGAATTAGCCAAAAAAATGATCCGCTTATATGGATTAACACCGGGAATTGATATCCATATCAGTTATACAGGTTTGCGGCCGGGCGAAAAACTCTATGAAGAGCTGTTGAATGATGCAGAAAATACAACACTCACATATAATGAAAAGATTCTGATTGCCAAAGTGCGGGATGTAAATATTAGTAATGTGAAATCCAATTTTAAGGAATTAGAATATTTATTACGTACCAGTAATAATGATATGGAGATGGTCTCGAAAATGAAGGAATTTGTACCTGAATTTCTGAGCAATAATTCTATATTTGAAAGTTTAGATACACAGCCTGTTGAATATAATAATGTGATCTCAATAAATAGGGCTGGATAAATTGGATTATTCTCCAATAAATCAGTAATCATTGTAGAAGGAAAAAATATTGTACAAACTAAAATAATATTTGAAAATAAAATGTTGTCAGGAAAATCAATACTTATTACAGGTGGAACAGGATCTTTAGGCAAAGCGTTAACTAAAACAATTTTTGAAAAATGGCCGGATATTAGCCGACTTGTTATTTATTCCAGAGATGAACAGAAGCAATTTCAAATGGCTCAGGAGTACACAGATAAAAAATTTAAAGTAATACGTTTTTTTATAGGTGATGTAAGAGATTTTGATAGGTTAAAAAGGGCTTTCACAGGGATTGATTATGTTATACACGCTGCAGCAATGAAACATGTGCATATAGCAGAATATAATCCGGATGAATGTGTTAAAACAAATATTGGGGGAGCCCAAAATGTTATAAAAGCAGCACTCGAAACGAATGTTTCAAAGGTAGTAGCGCTTTCTACTGACAAAGCTTGTGCACCTATTAATTTGTATGGTGCAACAAAATTAACTTCAGATAAACTTTTTATTGCTGCCAATAATATTAAGGGAAATAAAGACATTAAATTCTCGGTAGTTCGCTATGGAAACGTAATGGGGTCAAATGGTTCTGTAATTCCTTTTTTCTTAAAAAAAAGAAATGAAGGTGTATTGCCAATTACAAACCCTAATATGACCCGATTTAATATTTCATTAAATGACGGAGTTGAAATGGTACTGCACGCTTTAGACACAGCATGGGGTGGAGAACTTTTTGTCCCGAAGATACCATCCTACAAAATATTGGATGTTGCAAAAGCTATTGGTCCAGATTGTGAGCATAGAATCATAGGCATTCGTCCAGGCGAGAAAATACATGAAGAAATGATTACCAGTTCTGACTCATTTACAACTTACGATGTTGATAAATATTATGTAATATTACCACAATTGCCTATTTGGAATATAGAGTCTTTTATAAAAGAGTTTAATGCAACAAAAGTGCCGGAGGGTTTTAATTATTCCTCGGGAGATAATACAGAATGGGAAACCATTGATAGTTTACGAAAATTAATTAGTGAACATGTAGATCAAAATTTTAGATTTAATTAATCATGGATTTAATACCATATGGTAAACAGCAAATAACAGATGAAGATATTCAAACAGTCGTCAATGTATTAAAAAGCAATTTTTTAACACAGGGACCAAAAATCTTTGAATTTGAAGAAGCTTTTGCAAAATATATAGGGTGTAATTATGCAGTAGCCGTTTCAAATGGCACTGCGGCTCTGCATCTTAGTGTATTGGCATTAGACTTAATATCGGGCGAAAAGGTAATTACAACCCCAATTACTTTTGCTGCATCTGCAAATTGTATCAAATACAGTAATGGGGAAGTCGTTTTTTCAGATATTGACCCCAATTCCTATTTATTAGATATCAAAAAAGTAAGGTCATTATTGGAAAATGCTCCAAAAGGAACTTATAGCGGAATCATTCCGGTAGATTTTGCAGGAAGGGCTATCAATCTGGAAGAATTAAAGGTTTTAGCAGATGAATATAACTTATGGATAATTGAAGATGCTTGTCATGCACCGGGCGGGTATTTTATCGATTCTACTGGAAAAAAGCAATATTGCGGTAATGGAAAATTTGCTGACTTGGCAATTTTCTCATTTCATCCTGTTAAGCATATCACTACGGGAGAGGGAGGAATGATAACCACTAACAGCAAAGAATTATATGAACGATTGTTATTTCTTCGTACTCATGGAATTACACGCAAAACTCAAATTTTCAAAAACTCTCAGGAATTTGCATTTGGTGAAATTGGATTTAATGATAATGAATGGCCTGGGTGGTATATGGAAATGCAAGAACTTGGATACAATTATAGATTGACAGACTTTCAAGCGGCATTAGGAATAAGTCAACTCAATCGTGCAATTGAGGGAGTAAATAAACGGAGATTGATCAGCAAAAAATATTTTGAGGCTTTTAATGGGAAGACTTATGTAAAAAGACAATCAGGAGAGATAGAAGGGCATGCCTATCATTTGTACATCATAGAAGTAGAAAACAGACTTGGATTATATAATTATTTGAAACAAAATAATATACACGCACAGGTTCATTATATTCCTTGCCATTTAATGCCTTATTATCAACAATTTGGCTGGAAAAAGGGGGATCTTCCTATTGCAGAAAAATACTATAATGGCTGTATTAGTTTGCCTATGTACCCAACTTTAACAAATGATGAGCAGAATTTTGTAATTGATAAAATAGAAGAATTTTACAATGCTTAATCTTGCAATCATTCCTGCTAGAGGGGGAAGCAAACGTATTCCGCGTAAAAACATCAGAGAATTTAACGGTAAACCCATCATTTCATATTCAATAGAAATAGCAATATCAAGTGGTCTTTTTGATGAAGTAATGGTCTCTACTGATGATATTGAAATTGCAGAAATAGCGAAAAGTTTTGGCGCCAAAGTTCCTTTTTTACGCAGTAAAAAAGCTGCTGACGATTTTGCTACAACGATGGATGTTTTAAAAGAAGTGCATGAAAAATACAAATCAGATATTGGAAAATCGTACGATAATATTTGTTGCATTTATCCAACAGCACCATTAATTCAAATACAACATTTGAAGATAGGTTTAGAAAGTTTACTTATTAAAAATTTTAATACTTTTTTTCCTGTAGTTGAATTTACCTATCCAATTTGGAGGGGGTTAAGTATTGATGAATCAGGAAAAAGCAAAATGTTTTGGCCTGAATATTTAAATATGCGTTCACAAGATTTAAATAAAGTGTATCATGATGCAGGGCAATGGTATTGGTATAAACCTGAAAATGTTACGGGATCTCTTTTTACGGAAAATTCAGGCTCGTTAATTTTATCAGAAATGGAAGTACAGGATATTGATAATGAAACGGATTGGAAAGTAGCCGAATTGAAATACAAGTCATTGATAGATGCGAGAATATAAATGCCTAAATAAGAATGAATTTGTTTTTGATAAATTTAA
>Ga0364860_10052_pt1 | contig 89041 bp, 56 predicted proteins | sample ExccelAu500001D4_FD_206916 | JGI IMG/M metagenome (GOLD analysis project Ga0364860, IMG submission 206916) | Enriched cells from Trout Bog Lake Hypolimnion, Wisconsin, USA - BchlTB.Aug20.5000.01 .D4 | ecosystem: Environmental > Aquatic > Freshwater > Lake > Hypolimnion/Profundal zone | place: USA...
TAGCCCGTTAAAAAGATTAAGTGTACTGGTTAGCTGGTAGTTCATAGTACTGCCCGATGAATTAACCAGGGTAGGAACCGTTGCGGTCAGCAGGTTTTTACCGCTGTTATATCCATAGGCACCGTTTAATGCCAGGTTTGGTAAAAAGTTACCGTAAGTACCCAGCAATGCTGCACCGGTAATCTGTAACGAATCTTTACTCAGCAAAATCTGCGTAATCTGGTCAAGACCAATACGAATGCAATCTTCTAACGAAAGCACCTGTGTTGAATCCTGTGCTTTAACCCCGTTGCTAGCTCCAAGCACAAATAAAATAATAAGGATAAAAATATGCCTGCTCAGTTTTGTCATTTCTCTCTTCTTCTGTTCTTTGTTTGGCTTCTGCCTCTTTGCGTTAAGACGTTATTAATGCTATTCCGAAATCCGGACTTTTTGCCCCTCCAGAATACTTTCTCCAACAGACAGCGCAACCCGCGCTCCGGAATCAATGCCCGATGTCAGGGTCACCTTTTCGCCTGTATTAAATGCCACTACCACATCTTTAAAGTGAATCAGGCTGTCTTTGTCTATTACTGCCACCATGGTTTTGCTTTTATGAATAACCAATGCAACAGAAGGCACCGCTATTCTCCTGATTTTCTCTTCATGTGGATTTCCAATATGTACCTGCACATAACTGCCCGGAACAATTACGTTGTCTTTATTTTCTACATCCACCTCACACAACATCATGCGGGTATGCTCATCCAGTTCGCCGGCAATACGGGTAATACTGGCCTTAATATGTACGTCGGGCCTTTCGGTTAAAGTAATTTCAACCGGATATCCTGTTTTTAAAAAAGCAGCGTCGCGTTGTTCTACATATACATAAATTCTAAGCCTTCCCAGCTCTGCCAGGGTAACCACCGGCTGGGCACTTGTTTGCGAATTGATAGCATTTTGTATCAACGCTCCCTGGTCAACATAGCGGGCCGTTACTGTACCTGTAAAGGGCGCCTTTAATATCTTATACTGCTGTTGTTCGGTAAGCGACCTTACGTTAGCTGCTGCCATATCAACCGCCGTTTGCGATATATCGGCCTGTTCCTGGGCTATGAAATTTTTCTCCAGTAACTTCTTGTCCCGGTCGGCAATCTTCTTTTTGTTATCCAGGTCTGCCAGTGCTGCATTATATTGTTGGTCTATTTCCGGGTTATCAACCGTTGCCAGTACTTGCCCTTCAGTTACTTTATCCCCTTTATCAACATTTATTTTTTGCAGGTAGCCACTTATTTTAGCGTATAACGTTGTCGTTTGGTAAGGCCTTGCCTCGCCAATTAATACCAACTCTTTAAGGCCTGAACCATAGTTTGCAACGGCCGTCTTTACTATCGGGCCGTCCTTCAACTCTTTAGCCCGCTCTGCGCTTTCGGCTTCAATTTTATGCGTTTTGCTAATGTAAATAGCGGCAATCCCTCCACCAATCAACAGCAATATTACAAAGCCGGCGGCCAGCAGTTTGTAATATGATGTTTTTGTAGTTTCCGTTGTCATGTCTTTAAAATTATTGTCTTTAACTTTCAATATGTCCTTTGGCTTCTTCTTCAAATTTTACATCCATAGTATGGTAAGTAGGTATTCCTTTGCGTAATACTGAATAAAATATCGGAACCACAAATAAGGTAAATACCGTTGCCACTAAAAGCCCGCCAATAACAGCGCGCCCCAATGGCGCATTTTGTTCTCCGCCTTCACCTGCACCTACGGCCATAGGTATCATACCTAACACCATGGCAATAGCTGTCATAAGCACCGGACGCAGCCTTGTTTTGCCTGCTTCAAGCGCCGCTTCCATTGAACCCATCATCTGCTCAATACGCAGGTCATTGGCAAAGCTAACCAGTAATATTGAGTTGGATACCGCAATCCCTATGGCCACAATCGAGCCCATCAGCGATTCAACATTAATGGTAGTTCCGGTAAGTACCAACATCCACAATATGCCCATAAACGCACCCGGTATTGAAAGCATGATTATAAAAGGGTCAATCCAGGACTGGAACAACACTACCATCAGTAAATACACCAACGATATTGCTAAAACAAGCCCCAGGCCAAGTGTTCCAAAAGAGGTGTTCATTACCTGGCTTTGTCCCTGAAGTATAATACGCATACCTGGAGGTAACTTACCCAGAGCATCTATTTTGGCCTGTATGGCTTTCGAAACCGAACCCAAATCGCGGCCCTCAACATTGGCGTCAATATTCATTACCCGCTGTACCGTGTAGTGCGTAAACAGGTTAAATTGTGTGGTGCTGGTTACCTTAGCCAGGTTGCCCAATGTTTGGGCTTGCGCCATAGGCAAATCTGTTGGCGAGGGATTCGGATTTGTTGTAAATGCCGGGCTACCGGTCGTTATAGGAGTATTCATTAAATCCTGAACAGTTCCGATTTTCTGGTAAGGAGTTTGTATTACCACGTTATAGTTAACGCTGTTAAGCGGACTGATAAAAAATGACGGGGCAATCATACTACTCGACGACAACGAAATAAGCATATCATTAGCAACATCCCTTTGCGTAAGTCCTAATTGCGCTGCCCTCACCCGGTCCACATCCACTTTAAAAGTAGGATAATCTAATACCTGTTTAATAACCACGTCTTCAACACCGGGTATAGATTTCATTCCATCGCGTAGCTTACGTGCATAATCATACGATTTATAATAATCAGGAAACTGAATCTGGACATCAAGTGGGGCCGACAATCCGAAATTGAGCACCTGGCTAACAATATCTGCCGCCTGAAAATATACCACACAACCCGGAAAATGCTCGTCCAGATCCTTGCGGATTTTTTTTACATATTCAACAGTTGGTTTATGCCCCTCTTTCAACGAAACAGTTATTTCGGCATCCATACCACTGGCATTATCCGTGTTTACGAATACCATGTTATAAGAAACCGGCACTCCAATCATATCATTGATGGTTTCCAATTCCTCTTTTGGAATTATTTTTTGAATTCGCCCTTCGGCCGAGTCAACTAACTTTTCTGTTTCTTCAATACGCGTACCCGAAGGCGACCGGAAGTGCATTTTCATCATACCGGCATCGGTACTTGGAAAAAAATCCGTACCAACAATGCCAATAAGCGAAAATGAAGCTGCAAGGGCCAGAAATACAATAGCCAAAGTTGTTTTGCGGTAGTTTAAAAGTACATTCAGTAATCGGCCGTAAGCCGCCTGAAAGCGCTCGAAATTACTGTCTCGCCAATGATTAAAGCGAACGCCCATTCTGCTAAAGGCATTTAAATGTGGGTCAGTCACCTCTTCATGCAAAGGCTCATTTTCCATCAGCATACGTGCTAATGTGGGCACCAGTGTTCTTGATAGCAGATATGATGCCATCATGGCAATAACAACCGCCAGCGCAAGTGGTGCAAATAGAAATTTAGCCGGCCCGGTTAACAGCACCACCGGGAAGAATACAATACAGATGGCCAGTGTAGCTACAATGGCTGGTGTGGCAATCTGGCTGGCCCCATCTAAAATGGCAACGGTTAATGGCTTGCCCATGTGCCGGTTGCGATGTATATTTTCTATCTCTACAGTAGCATCATCAACCAGCATACCAACAGCCAGCGAGAGTCCGCCAAGGGTCATAATATTAATAGTATCGCCTGATAAATTAAGGCCAATAATTGAAACGAAAATTGATAGCGGAATGGAGGTGCAAACAATAATAACACTACGCCAGCTACCCAAAAAGAACAAGATCATAAAAGATACCAAAATGGAGGCCATGATAGCCTCGCGCAATACGTTGCTAATGGAGCTTTTTACAAAAACAGATTGGTCAAAATCAACTCTCAGGTCAAGTCCTTCGGGCGCAGTTTCTTTAATAATAGGCAGCATTGATTTGGCCCCCTCCACTACCGCCAGCGTGGAAGAGTTTGCCTTTTTAAGGATAGTAAGGTAAGCTGCCCGTTTGCGGTCTACCCGCACAATGTTCGTTTGCTCGGCATAGCTGTCAGATACTTTGGCAACATCGCCAATAAGCACTGGTTGGCCGTTTACAACCTTTATTGGTATCTGTTCAAAGTCTTTTACGTTTTCAGGACTTGAATTAATGGCCACATTAAATTCGGTTTGGCCCATGCGCGCTGAGCCGGCTGGTATAATCAGGTTTGAAGCTTGGATGGCGTTTAGTATATCAATAGGTGACAGTCCTTTGGCCGCAAGAGCCTTGGGGTCTATATCAACCATTACTTGCCTGAACGTGCCCCCAAAAGGTGCTGGGGTTGCCAATCCGGGCACTGTAAATAAGCGAAGGCGGATAAAATTGAGCGCATAATCGAAAATCTTTGATTCGGACAACGTTTTGCTACTCAGTGTAAGCTGCGATACCGGTACATTGGTAGCATTATATTGAAGGATAACAGGAGGAGTCATGCCCGGCGGCATTGCCCTGAGCGCAGTACTTGAAACGGCGGTCATTTGAGCAATGGCAGCTCCTATGTCTGCACCCGGCTCAAAATATACTTTAAGCATGCTCAACCCAGGTATAGAAGAAGACTCTATTCTTGAAACCCCGTTAACTGTTGTAGAAATAGCCCGTTCATCTAAAAAGGTTACCCGCTTTTCCATGTCATCAGCGCTAAGGCCTGGGTAGTTCCATACAACGCTTACAACCGGTATATCAATAACCGGAAAAATATCCACCAGCATGGCGCGTATTGAAAGGATTCCCATCAGGAGAATCAACAGAGACATTACAGCTACTGTGTATGGCCGGCGCAAAGCAAGCCTTACTATCCACATCATATTCTTTACAGATTTAAGTGCAACGTACTAAACTCCGGTTCATGACTGAGGAGTGAAATATTTTGCGCATGACGGGTTGTTCAAATGGGTGCCCAAAAGTATCAACCTTAATGATATTAAAACTATCTGATGCCGGGAAATTATCCATTTTTAATAAATTCAGTTTTTATGGATTATGATTTCGAAACGCATCCATAACACACGGCCGGATGGTTTTGTTTAAATAAACATTTTTTATTCGTATTTTTTTAAAAGAAATTAAACACTGGTATTCTTTCTTATAAATATAGCATATATATTACCGATGGATTTTACCGATAGCCTTAACGGATACCTGCTTTAAATATGAAATTTTGACCAGCGTCTTTTTTTGAAAAACACAAAAAATAGTTTCCTTTAATAAATATTGTCTCACAAAAGATTCCCGCCCATGAAGCCGATTGTTTTTTCTCTTACTCATTTTTTTTCCTTTCAGTCAATCTTTATTTGCTCAAAAAGATGTTGAACTCATCAACTCAGGTGAAATCTTAAAAGCCGGCATCAAACTGCATGATGAGGGAAAATATATGCAGGCTATTGACATGTACGAGCTGATTGGCCGTAATGACACTAATTATGCTAAGGCCTGTTATGAAGAAGCATATAGCGCCTATACCCTTGGGAAATACGATACCGTATTCCGTTTGTGCAAGATCTTAATGGATATGGACAGCTACGTAGGTGCTGAAGCTTATACCTTGTATGGCAGCGCCCTCGATGATAAAGATAGCTCCGCTGCAGCTATTAAATTTTACAATACTGCGCTCACCAGGTTCCCGCGGTCTTATCTCCTTCATTTCAACCTGGGGGTGGCCTATTACCGGTCAAATAAGTATGACGAAGCTTACCAATGCTTTAAACGGGCGCTTGAAATAAATCCGCGGCACCCCACTTCACATTATTTCCTGGGCCTGCTGTTAGCTGATAGCAAACGCTGGGCACCGGCTATGCTGGCGTTTAATACAGCTTTAATGCTTGACCCGAGCAGAAGTGTTGAGAACAAATGTCTGAACTTTCTTATCAGTGTGGCCAAAGGGGAATATACCCCGGCTAAAGAGGATGTAAAATTATCAGAGGCTGAAGATCCCAATTTTGCGAAAATTGATAAACTGATTGAAAGCAAGGTGGCTTTAAACGATAACTATAAAATAGCCGCCAATATTGATGATAAGTTGATGAAGCAGAATCAGTTTCTTTTGGAGTCTATGAAGAAAACAAAGCCTGTTTCTGATAATTACTTTGTAAAGCAATACGTACCCTTCTTCATGGACCTTCTGGCCACCCAAAACCTGAAAACATTCGAATACTATCCGTTTAAAGACCTTGATAATGATATTGTAACAAAGTGGAAATCAAAAAGCAAAAAGGATATTCAGGAATATGAAACCTGGATAGCAAATCATTTCACGCAGGTTGCGGCTGAGTTTGTTGACACCGTAAATGGCAAAGCCCAGAAGTTTCAGCGCTTCTGCTTTAATACCGGAGCTATTGAGGCATTGGGTACAGAGTTTGACACTAAAACAAAAACCAGGAGAGGTTATTGGAGGTTTTTTTATGCTAATTCCAACCTCGAATCGGAAGGTAACTATGACAATAATGGCAAAGCTCAGGGCGAGTGGAAAAGCTACTACGGAAACGGTAAACTAAGCACGGTTGTGACTTACAAAGACGGTAAGCGCCAGGGACAACTGAAGGAATACTACATGAATGGCAATCTTAAACGTGATGCTCCTTTTAAGGACGATTTATACGAAGGCAAGGTACTGTTGTATTATAACAACGGCTCCATGGAAAGCGAAAACAATTATAAAGCCGGTGTTGTTAACGGAAAAGTGAAAACCTATTACCAGAATGGTAACCTAAACCTGGATATAGACGCAAAAAACGATAAAATTGATGGAAAGCTCGTTCAATATGATCCTCATGGTTACGTTACTATGAGGTCGGACGCAAAAGACGGCGAAAAAAATGGTGCGTATGTATCATACTATGCCAACGGTCAAATAAAAGCTAAGGGTAACGTCAAGAATGGTAAGGGAGATGGTCACTGGCTTTACTACGATGAGAACGGGAAGAAAACCAAAGAATGTGATATTGTAAACGGAGATGAGGTCGGTAATGTAAAGGAGTATTTTTCCAATGGCAAGGTAAGCACTGATGAAACATTTGATAATAAAGGGAAGCTTACGGGTCTGGCTACCAATTATGATGATGACGGAATTAAATATTTCGAGGGCACTTATAAGGATGATAAGCTGGTGAGCTATAAATACTTTGACAAGGCCGGGAAAGTAATCCAGGAAGCGAGCGAATCTCGTGGAGATCTGGATTTCAAAGCTTACAGCGTTTATGGTCAGTTAATGAAAAAAGGACTTTTGAGAAAAGGTGAGCGTCAGGGTAAGTGGACGTATTATTTCAGAAACGGAACAGTGCAGTTAACTGAAAATTATGAGTCGGGAGTTTTAACCGGCGATTTTCAGGAGTTTTATAAGAGCGGTGTTAAGCATAAAGAAGGGACTTACAAAAACGGCAAATTGAACGGCAATTACCTTACTTATTTTGAAAATGGTAAATTACAGGAGGAGTTTATTTTAGTGGATGGCAGCAGGGAAGGTGATGCTTACACTTATTACATGAATGGCGAGGTTTCTGATCACAACTATTACCATGAAGGGGATGAAGTAGGGTGGCAGTCGTCTTATTATCCTAATGGCAAATTGAATTACGAATATTTTGACGATGGCACCCTGATGTCTAAATATTATGTGTATGATACTGCTGCCAGCGTGGCCAGTAAATTCCTGAATCCGCAGGGAACGGCAGTTTTTGATGTGAAATTCTTTAACGGAAAGCCCAAAGCATATGGAAAATATAAGGATGGCCGTTTACTAGGTGAGTACAAATATTATTACGGCAACGGCCAGGTTGACGGTGAAAGCAATTATAGCCTTGGATACAGAAACGGTCCGGCAAAAGAGTTTCATATGAATGGTAAGATTATGAAAGAGGCTTATTATAAGAACGGAATGGCTGACAGCCTTTGGACTTTTTACGACCGTGATGGAATGAAGGAAAACAGCGGCTACTATAAAGAAGATGACAGAGATGGCTACTGGAAGTGGTACTATCCTAACGGTAAGGTCGAATTTTCGGCTTTGTTCAAAGATGGGGATAAGGACAGCATAGCAACTATGTATGCCTCCGATGGAACTGTGAGAGTTAAATTAAAATACAATACCGGGCAACTGTTATCTTACACGTACGTTGGAAAAGATGGAAAAGATATGCCCGATATCAAACTGGAGAATGAAAGTGGCAATGTTGTTGCTTATTATCCCAACGGACAAAAAAGCTACGAAGCCAGTTACAAAAACGGTTGGCGCGAAGGCAAATGTACATATTACTACCCTGATGGAAAGATACAGTGGGAAGAAAATTATGTGCATGGTAACAAAACCGGTAAGCAAACTTTCTACTCAGTTGATGGGAAATTGCAAAAGGAACTAAACGAATATTTTGATGAGTTCGATGGGCCTTGCAAGTTCTACGATAAGTCAGGCAACCTGGTGCGCGAAGAGAATTACGTACTGGGATATCTGAATGGACCGGTTAAAGACTATGAAGGTGGAAAAGTGAAAAAACAAACCCCTTACTATTATGGTATTGAGTTGCAGTAAATTTGAAAAATATGCGAATCCTGAATTTGTTTAAAACCATTTTATTAATCCTCGCCACTATTGTTGGTGTAAGCCAATCTTTTGCCGGAACACCCGATAAAGACGAACTTGACCGGGCCCGTAAGGAATTCCCCAATGCTGATGCCGTTTTTTTTACATAAAAACATGCATACCAACATCGAAATTGAAAAAGGGGAGTTAGTGGTTACCAGTGATATGGATGAAGAAATATACTTCATCACTGATAAATCTGATGCTTACAGCAAGTATGCTGTCTATCACTCTTATTTCACTGATATTTCTAACCTTAACGCTGTTACCTTATCAAATTCAGGAGGCAAGTTCAAGGAGATGAAAGTGGCAAATTACACTACCGCCGATAACGTTGACGCGAATATTTTTTATGACGACTTAAAGGAGGTAAACTTTATTTTTCCCGGAGCAACGCCCGGGTCAGTCGGTAAGCTTTCATACACCGAAAAGTTGAAAGACCCTCATTTTATGTCACCTTTCTACTTCGTTTCGTACATGCCGGTTTTAAACAGCGAGTTTACCATTAACTGTCCTGCCGGGGTTAGGCTTAATTATCAGTTATTCAATAACGACTCTAATTTTGTGTCTTTTACAAAGGAAGAAAAAGGCAAACGTGTTATTTACCGCTGGACTGCAAAAAACATGCAAACACCTAAGCGTGAAAGTGAGTCGCCGGCTTTTGCATACTATGCTCCGCATGTTTTAATTACAGTAAACGACTTTACCGTTGATGGAACCACCAAAAAAATATTGCCCGATGTGAATGGCTTATGTGAGTGGTATAAAGGCTTTGTAAAGGATATTAATAAAGGTGATGACTCCTTATTGCGAAATACCGTTGATGGCATTGTAAAGGGCGTTAAAACCGATGAGGAAAAGATAAAACTCATTTATTATTGGGTGCAGGATAATATCAACTACATCGCTTTTGAAGACGGGCTGAATGGATTTATTCCCCGCGAGGCAAATGATATTTGTAAAAGGCGCTACGGCGACTGCAAAGATATGAGCAGCATTCTGGTAAGAATGTTGAGGCTGGCCGGTGTTAAAGCGTACCATACATGGATAGGAACCCGCCGGCTTCCATACAAATATTCTGAGATTGCAAGTCCCGGCATTGATAACCATATGATTTGTATTGCAGAGGCCAATGGGAAAAGATATGTGCTTGATGGAACAGGTAAATTTACCCCACTGGGTTTTGTAACAGAATTTATCCAGGGAAAGGAAGGCCTGCTGTTAAAAGAAGATGGCACCTGCGAAGTCTATACTATACCGGTAATGGCCAAAGAAAAATCTGTAGAAAGTGATACTATAACCGTAGGTTTTGACGCCAATAAGCAAATATCCGGTGGTATTCAAACTAATTTTACCGGGTATTATAAAATAGATGATGCCTATATGTACCATTACACGCTGCCCGAAAAGCGTGAGGAAAAATTTCAGAACTATATGAAAATGGGCAATAACAAGTGCAAAATAAGCGACCTGTCTTTCGAGGGCTTTAACGGACAGGATAGCACGATTAAAATAAGGGCTAAATTTGAATTGCCTGAGTATGTAAAAAACATCGGCTCAAAAATTTACCTGAACCCTAATCTTGAAAAGGACAGGCAATTTGATAACATTGATATGAGCGAACGCCATCTGCCCTACGAGGTGGGTTTTAAAAACATTAAGAAAAGCACCACCATCATTACCTTGCCTGAAGGGTACACGCTCGGCTATAAACCTGAAGATGTAAGCTTTAAGGGGAAAGATGAATCTTTCGAAATAAACTACAAAACAGAAGGCAACCAGGTGGTTCAGAACAAAACCATTGTTACTGATTTCCTTATTCTTTCAGTTGACCAGATGAAAGATTGGAATAACATGATTACCGAAATGAACAAGGCCTACAAGGAAAATTTAGTGTTGATTAAAAAATAAAATATGACATTGAACATAAAGTCTGTTTTGCCAGTGTTGTTGATGACCCTGTTTTTCGCTCAGGCATCAAAAGCCCAGTTTATTAAGCCCGAGGATTTTGCTTTCCCCTCAACCCCTGAAAAAATTGAAGTGAATAAAAAATTTGCCGATGCTTCGGCAGTGGTTCTCAAGGACATCAGGATACTGAACTTTTTCTATGATAAAGATAAACCTAAAGAGGGGCTGCAATCGTTTTATACAACGCATAAAGTAATTCAGATCAACGATACCCGGGCAATTGAATCTTATAATAAGATTTATATCCCGCTTTCGGGTGTAATTGATATTCTGGATATCCGTGCACGAACCATTTCTCCCAACGGTACTATTGTGGAGCTAAACCGGAGCACTATTAAGGAAATACAAAATAAGGAAGGTGAGGGCAACGGATATAAAATATTCGCCGTTGAAGGGCTTGAAAAAGGTAGCCGTCTGGAATACTATTTTAAATTGAAAAAAGAGTTTGAAACTTCCTTTACCATAGTAACCCAGGGTTCGGTACCCGTTCAGTTGCAGCAAATACATATCATATGCCCCGGTAACCTGAAATTCGATTATAAAACATATAATGGTAAATCTGAGTCGGTGGACAGCCTTTTTACTGAGGAAGGTAGTGCCGACAGCAAGCGGAGATTTGCAGTTATCACTTCAACCAATGTTCCGGGCAAAGACGAGGAAAAATACAGCAACTACAATGCTGATTTAATGCGTCATGAAATTCAATTGGCTTATAACTACGCCGTTGGCAAAAGCCGCATTTATACCTACAACAGCGCAGTGCAACGGATGTATCCGATGTTTTATGAAAATGACCCTAAGGCCACAAAGCCAATCCAGAAGTTATCTTCTGAACTGGGGCTGGGTAAACTTTCGCCCGAGGATAAGATCAGGCATATTGAAAACTATATAAAAACAAATATCCCGGAAGTTAAAACCGAAGGGCCCGACTATATTGATGTGGTCAAAATACTGCAGAAAAGATTGGCGCGGTCCACTGGCCTTATACGGGTTTACCTGCACATGTTTGCAGCCAATGGTATAACGTGTCAGGTCGTTTATACTACCGATCGCACGAAGGTTTGGTTTGATCCCGATTTTGAAACCTGGAATTTTCTTGATGAATCTATCCTCTATTTTCCTGACTTTGATAAATATCTCGATCCAGGTAGTATAGTGCTTCGTTATCCCGAAGTTCTGCCGGGGTATACCGCAAATAACGGCCTTTTTATGGAGGAAGTAAGCGTAGGTAAATTTAAAAGCGCTATGGGAACCGTAAAGAAAATCCCTCCTTCCGATGTTTCAAAAAATGCGGAAATTATTGATGCCTATTGTAAATTCAATAACTCATTAGACTCAGTGAACGTAACAGTAACCCACTCATATACCGGTGGGCTTGCCAGCAACGACCGCTTTGCCTATAACTACCTGCAAAAAGATGAGAAAAAGAAATTGCTTGATGAACTGGTCAGGTTTTGCATGCCTGATGGAAAAATAATCAGTGAAGAGATGCTGAATTATGATATGCTGGAGTGCGAAAAACCGCTTGAAATTAAAGGCGAAGTAAGAGGCACCGCCCTGATTGAAAAAACGGGCAAAGACGTGTTGTTTAAAATTGGCGATTTATTAGGGCCTCAAACAGAATTATACCAGGAAAAGCCCCGCGAGAGTGATATTGACATGCAGTTGGAAAACAGCCAGACCCGCATACTTAAAGTGGAAATACCGGAAGGTTATAAACTATCTGGCCTGGAGGCGTTGAAGAATACCGTTAAATTTGATTACGAAGGCAAAGAAGCCTGCGGCTTTATTGCCACCTATGAGGTAAAAGGGAATTTACTTACCGTAAATATTACCGAGTATTATAACGTCATCCGGTTGCCTAAATCAGAGTTCGAAAACTTCAGGAAAGTAATCAATGCCTCTGCCGATTTTAATAAAATCAATATAGTGCTGGAGAAGATATAGACGAAATGACCGGATGGCTTTAGAAGTTCAGCATTAACTTCAGCATAAAGAGCAACAAGGTCGCAAAAGCAATAACAAGAACATCACAAGGTCTGAATCTCTTTTTGGTAATTGGGGCGGTCAATGGGTGTAATTTTGGATAAATGTAGCCCCTTATCCTTTAGCAGGGTTGTCCTGCAAACTAAACTTTATAAAATACCCATAATTAGGTAGTGTGTTGGAAAACAATATACTATGTATGATTGCCTGTTTATTTTAACCTGGCTTTAAAACTCCATTGTACCCTGAATCTGGCTTCTTCTTCGCCCTTTTCATTGGTTCCAATGCTCAGGGCTTCAAAGGTGGTTCCATGTCCGGTTACAATTGCTTCTTCTACTTTAGCGGTAAGTTCCTTGCCTTGTGTACAGGTAAATGTGGTTAAACCGGTTGCTTTCTTTACAAAGTCGGCTTCAAGATGGGTAACCAGCATCGACACTGATGGCTTTGATTTATTGGTGGCTATAACACCCAACATTCCCGTACTCATTTCCGCAGCCATAGCCAGCACTGCGAAATAAGTTGATCTGAAGGGGTTTTGGTTCATATATCTGTAAGGCACTGTTATCTGGCACTGTTCCGCGCTGCATGATTTTACCTTCAGGCTTGCAATAAAACCCATTGGTAATTTATTCAGCAGGTATAGGTTAAACAGCAATGAACTGTTTACCATCTTAAAAAACTCAGCATCTGTTACTTTGCGGTTGGCTCGATAGGTTTCAAGCAATTGGGTGTTTTCAGCCATTTTAAAGTTTTTGGATAAGGTCCGTAAGGGTATCGTTTAATTTTTGTTTTGCAAGATTAAAATTTTCCTGCCCGGTTACAAGATTTCTTTCAATTACGCATAATTGATAAAACAACTGTCTTTCGAACAGGCATGGATAAACAAAACCTGCTCCATCTCCCGTTTCGCAATCTGCTTTGTATTTATCTTTTCTTGCAGCTACGGCATCTGTATCTGCATAACGATTAACAGTAACTCCAACTACCTTTTTAAAGGGCATAAAAACGTTCATATATGCGTTGGTAAGGTTTATGAGGCCGCCACGGTTATGTGGTAGTTCTTTGCGTTTAATAAGCCCAAGGTCGTAATGGTCTTTCCATTCACCGTTCACCATCATTCCAAAGTCACCGGGTTTTTCATTAATTATATTTAAAACCGTTCCAACCGGTATTTCTTCTTTATATGCATTGCTAAAACCCAGCTTCAATGCCAGGTGATATTTTTGTGCGGAAAGCGCTTTGGTTACCTTGTAAGTAGTCTGGTATACAGCAACCCCGGTTTCAAGTAAGTCAATTTCGTGGTGCAGTACTTTGAAACCGGTCACAAATTTTAATCCCGCATTCGGTTCAGGTGTTAATCCATATTGTTCAATAAACGGCTGCACGTCCGATATTGAGCAGACAACAATGAGTAGTTTCATGGGCCGGTTACTTCAATTATGCCGAGATAGCCTCCCATAAAAATTTGTTCATTTTATAACCCGCTTTAAAGTGGGATAGGAGTATCTTATCAATCTCTGGCCCCAGCGCATCTTTTCTGCTCAACTTCGCCATAAACCAAAATTGTTTATTGGCAATTAGTGGCTGTTCTTTTACAAACTCTTTATAATCGGGCGGAAGAATCTTGCTCTTTTCTCCTTCAAGAGTTTTGTATTTTTCAGCAAAGGTTTTTTCAGCTAGTATTTTCTTAAACTCTTTGTTATTATAAAATATTTCCTGCCTTATTTTGGCCAGCTGCTCTTTATCTACCTGGTATTTACCTCCGCCAACCAGTATTTCATCGGCACCAAAATGCATATAAAATCCCGGGTAGTCCAAATCTTTGGTGCCATTTCGGCTAAATACGGCGGCAACATGGTTTTTATAAGGCGATTTATCTAATGAAAAGCGGATATCGCGGTTGATACGGAATATAGATTTTGAAACTTCCCGGTTTATTTCGGGCAGGTCTTTAGCCAGCTTGTCGGTTACATCTTCTACAAGCTTTCTAAACGGCTTTTTTACCTCTTCTTCGTAGGTGTTTCTGTTGGCGTCAAACCAATCCTTATTATTGTTTTTCGATAATCCATCTAAAAACTTAAAAAAAGCGGGATTAAGATATTTCATAGTTATTCGATGTTTTGAAATTTCAATCGCTAACCTAATAGTTTTCGGTTAATGACAAAGGTCTCAATTCGCCTACTTCTTTTATTTTGTATTCAATTGCAAACTGTCAAGCCAGAGCTTCTCCTCCAACAGCCTCTTTGTATTTTTGTATCTGCTTATGCATAACACTAAAAAACAATGGCGGAAAAAAGGATAATACCATCATACCGGGGTAACCGGTAGGCATTTGCGGGCTGTTATCGAAGTGACGCAGCACCTGGTATTTTCGCGAGGCAATGTAGTGGTGGTCCGAATGACGGGTCAACTCAAAAAGCATAATTCTTCCAATAGCATGGTTCGAATTCCATGAGTGAACAGGCATTACTTTTTCATAATAAGCGTCATCTATCTTTCTTCTTCTCAGGCCATAATGCTCAATATAATTAACTGTTTCAAGTAGCAGAAAACCAATAGTCCCCGAGGCAATAAAGAATAACATCACCTTTACCCCCCAAATAACGCCAATAGCAGCAATAAACAGAAACTGCATTGCCTGAAGCACCAGCATTTCATTCTGCAAACTCCAGAATGAAGTGTTGGTTTTCTTCAACCTTTCGCTTTCAAGATGCCAGGCCGAAAACCATCCATCCCTTACTGAACGGATAAAGAAAGCATAAACAGTTTCGCCATATCGCGATGATGCCGGGTCTTCGTCAGTCGAAACGTTTTTATGATGGCCGCGGTTATGTTCAATAAAGAAATGGGTGTAAAGTGAGGTCAGCAACAACATCTTAGACATCGCCTGCTCATACCAGGTATTTCTATGGCCCAGCTCGTGGGCAACATTAATACCTAATACACCACAGGCAATACCGAAGGAAAACACCATGCCTGTAATCTCCCACCAGGTTAAGCTGCTATCGCCAATTCGGTTTAAAAAGAAAAATAAAAGGGCATATTGAAGTGGCACAACGCTCCAAACCATCAGGTCGTATTTTATATCTTTTCTGGCAATCTCTTCCTCTGTCTTATCCAGGTTTGTCTCTGAATAAGGTAGCACAAGTTCCAGCAACGGAATTAATGCAAACACATATAACGGTGCTACAAATACCCAAGGCCCGCCCAAAATCAGGGAAACCACAATAATGGTAATGCTAAAATAAACAGATCCGTATTTTAAGAATCTTAAACCCATAGCGTGCTGATTTTTGATTATTCCAAAGTTATAATTGTTTTGGAGTAAATGCAACATCAGTTTTTGAAGTCTGACCGTTTAAGGGTTTGCCGGTATTTTACGGGAACCGTAAACTTTATACCCATAAGTTTAACTTTAATAAAACCAACAAGGTATAACTCAGCCGGGCGGTCAGTAAGAATTTTATAAAAGGTTTTAATGTCTTCTAAAATCGTTCCCTCTGGTTTAATCAGCACCCCCAGGGGTACAGTAAAATCACTTTTCCTCTTTATTACCACGTCCGCTTTTTCTCCCAGAATGCCAATCAGCTTATCATCTAAAACAACGTTCATTTCAATCTTTACAATTTTGCACTTAATCTTGTTGGGATTGTGAAACTCTGCATCCGCACCTAGTTTTAATCCCTTTAACCCAAGGTGCTCAAATCTGATATTATCTATTGTTCTGAAAGAAGGGGCAGTGGTTTTGCAGGAAGAAAGCAGGCCCAATAACAACAGAAAAGCAAAAAAGGAAACACTATGGTTTTTCATGGGTAATAACAGCTGACTGTTGCACTAATGTTTTGCCCGATTTAAAGAGATTTTGAAACTCAATATCACCAGTTACCATAATTATAGTGTCAGGATTATGCTGTGCGTCTGCCTCCAAACCTTTCTGATAATCTGAATTACTGAACCTGATGCTGACCGGGAATTCTGTTTCTTTCAAACCTGGTATGCCCTGGCTGATATCATTGTCCAGAATCCCAAGCAAAATTCCGTTCAGGTAAAATTTTTCATGAAGACTTTTTATCGTAGACGACAGGAGGTTAGGATTGTTAAGAACAATTACACCCTGCAATTCGCCGCCTGCAGTTGAAATCCGGTGCATTACAAACGGTTTCATTGAAACAACTTCGATATCCCTGCGGTTAAAAAAATACAAAGCCACCAAAAGAATACCAACAACAATTAAACCTCCCGTCCTCATTTTCATGGCCGCAAATGTAGGATAAATGATAAAATATATGTGCCTTGGAATTGGCGCGGGAGATTAGCCTCATCGTCGAATGGTTTTTCACAACTGGCTTCAAGTTATTCACACCAAGCTGGGGTAATGGTATAACTCTTTATTTTTACTTAAAACCAATCTGATTGAAGATCATAGGCATTACTGGCACTTTAGGAGCGGGCAAAGGAACAATAGTTGATTATCTTACCAAGCATCACAAATTCCAGCATTTTTCTGTTCGGGAGTACCTGAGCAAAATAATTAAGGAAAAGAATGGTGTGGTTAACCGCGATAGCCTGGTGGCAACGGCAAACGAATTGCGGGCCCAAAATACTCCCAGTTTTATTGCCGAAGAGTTGTATAGGGAGGCAAAAGAAAGCGGAGTGGATTGCATTATAGAAAGTATCCGTACCGTTGGTGAAGTAAATTCCTTACATAGCAGGGGTAATTTTACTCTGTTTGCGGTAGATGCCGACCAGCGTTTGCGGTATGAAAGGATTGTAGAGCGTGCCTCAGAAACTGATAAAATCAGCTATGAGGTTTTTGTAGATAACGAGAACCGGGAAATGTCTAACACTGACCCTAATAAGCAAAACCTTTCTGCGTGTATGCAGTTGGCAGATTACAGGTTTCTCAACAATGGCAGCTTTGATTTGTTGTACCGCCAAATTGATGAGGTTTTAGAAAAAATCAAGTAAAAAGTCAGAATTATGAGCGATACCCTGGAAACAAAATATGTAAGGCCAAGTTGGGATGAATATTTTATGGAGGTTATGGATGGCATCAGCAAACGGGCAACCTGCGGGCGTGGTCGCAGCGGTTGTGTTATTGCTAAAGATAACCAGATACTGGTTACGGGCTATGTCGGTTCACCAGTTGGCCTTCCGCATTGCGATGAGGTTGGGCATCAGATGAAAAAGACAATTCATGAAGATGGTTCTGTTACTGAACATTGCGTAAGGACTGTTCATGCTGAACAAAACGCTATCTGCCAGGCTGCAAAACGCGGCGTTGCGCTGGATGGTGCGACATTGTACTGCCGCATGACCCCGTGCCGCGTTTGTGCCATGTTAATCATTAATTGCGGTATCAAAAAAGTTGTTTGCCAGCGTAAATACCACGCAGGAGGGGAGAGCGAAGAAATGTTTAAAACAGCCGGTGTTAAACTGGAGTTTTTCCATGAAGAAGTACAGCAATACGAACCGCAGAAGAAATAATCACAATTTCGTCATGTCAATTTTGGTATAACAAGTGTCAAACTGTGGATTAACACCTCCATCAAAAGCAGCGACATGGTTGAAACTGGTGGTTAATATCCAGTGACTCAAAAGTGGGCGGGTAATTGAGAACGTGCCATCTATAAAATTATCAACCTTTATTGTAACATGGGTGTAATCAGGCACTAACCATGTTCCCGTGGAAATATGTTTGATGCTGTCGTTGCTGATATAATAACCTATAACTACATCCTGCTCCTGGAAAGACAATTTATAAGCGCAATTGGCGCAACCGGCAAAATTTGGAAACGTGTTCAGGTAATTTGAACCTGCTGTATCAAGATTTACCGTATTCACCTGCCATAACCCATTCATAAGCTCGCTTTCAGTGGTTTTTTTACAAGCACCTAACGTAAAAATGAGTACAAGCAACAAAAAGCTTATGACAAGAGCTTTATTCATAATCGGGGAATAAATTTTTGCCAATATAGTAATCCTTGCTTTAAAAGGTACCCCATTTAAGATATTCTAACGGAAATTCAACTTGGTTAAATTAGCAGTGGCTACAATAAAAACGCCCGAACAGTTATCGTTCAGGCGTTTTTTATGGGTCAGGCGGGGTTTATACTATCTGTAAAATGGTCGTACCCAAACTCTTCTTCCCCAGCGGTCAATTATAAAATGTCCCGGAACAACTACTCTTCCATAATAAGGGGCCGGAACATAACGTGGGCCGCAATAAACCGGAGCAGCGTAAAAACGTGGTCCGCAGCCACGGTAGTAAAAGCGTCCGTGGGCGTCTGAGTTTTGAATCAATGTAAAACTCAGTAAAAGGATAAATACAGTTTTAAACAATATAGTTTTCATAACAATTGATTTATGAAACTAGGATGCATCGAACTTTAAAAGGTTTAATCAACACTTTCAGTTTATATTATTTTTACAATTAAAGCCAAATAAAAACAAGCCGGCATTGTATAATCAACCCGGTTTATTGGTAGTCTACATTTAATCTGCCATTAATTAAGGATTTACAATTTTGACCTTGTAGAATAGGTGTGTTTTAATGAAACCTTTAACTTGACAATCCTTTACTTTGACATTACCTTAAACTCATTAAACGTAAGGTATATGGCAAGCAAAAAAATAGAACACCCGCTCCGTACAATCGAGTTGACGTATGATGAGATGACACCTTTTCATCCTTTTGAGGAAGAGATGCTTGACCGTTATACCACCCTGCACAATTTTGTAAAAGATATTTGCGAAGAGTATAACTCAGTTCAACAGCGCTATGAAGAGCATGATAAACACATTAAAAAAGTCGTCAACCGTTTCAGGGCAATCAAGCTGCGCATGATTCACTTGAGCAATGCAGCCAGGACCATTCTAAACAGAATGATACCGGATAAAGCTGAAATAGAAAATGTAATAGCTGAGGGAAACGAATTTAAACGCCTGATTGTTGAGTTTAATGCTGATGTAGAAAGACTTGCTGCTGAAAGCAACAGGATGTTTGAAATTTTTGTACCGCTGGATAACAAAGACGAAAGGCTTTCAGAAATTTTTAAAGAGTACAAAGAGTTCAGGGAATTATTTGACAGCAATGAAAACTACTCTCTGGATTTTGAACAATATGACAATGACGAGCAGGCCTTCCTGAATTCTCTGAACGATATGACCGGAAAGCAAACTCAATTTATAGGTGTATGCAATACTGTAATTGATCGCTACAACTTTTTTGTTGAAGAGGTAGAGAAAACTCTGGAGCAATGGGAAAAATGCAATGATATGCTTGAAATGTTGAAGCTGCTAAAAGTAACTCCGCACGATATTACGCGCATCTGCCTGAACTAATTTCATCAAAATTACTTACGCAAACAGCCACAGCAAATTGATTTTTGCGGTGGCTGTTTTCTTTTTTCCCGTTCGTACTTTATAATTTTGGCATATAGGGCATCTTATTTGGACCTCGCTGCCTGTTGTCAAATTCCAGCCGGGAGTAATGAATTCTTAGCGCAGCCCATCAATATATAATCCCGGTATTGACATTTTACCCCTGCGGCTGCCCGTTGCATACCATAGCAGGTATCTCGTATGCATCTTTTTTGAAACCCATGACCGCGAATGGCTTATCTTATTTAGAGCCCCTGACAGACGGAGCAAAGGCATGCTTCTTTACTATAACTTAGCGTTAATTAGGCGGAATGTTAAAGCCATTGAATTAAAAAACTTCAAACCTTACTCCTGATAAAATACTTCATCCCCCTGTGAGGTATGGTTAAGGTTACAACGATTCTAAAATTTGGTAATAAAATACGGTAAATTAAAAGGTTAGGCCAAACTATGTTGGCTAACACGGGTTTTACCAATAAACAATTTTGTTCCGTTAAAGTGCTATTGTCTAAAATGACCCTGATGCTTTTGGTTTGCCGAAATAGGATAAAAGTTGTTGGACTATTATTAGTTCTCTTTGCGGGGCTTGGTAGTTATGCCCAATGTACTATGTTGCCCGCAAGCACTATTTGCGGCGATATTAATCCGGGTATTACGGTAATAACCCCAAGCCCCGCCTGTTTTCAGAGTACCGTAATTATGCATTTAACATCTGATATTCAGGTGGATTCAATTTGCATAACCTTCGGAGATGGACAGGATACCCTGATTGTCAATCCTGATACCGCATTTAATATTACGCACAACTATAATTTTCCTCCGCCCGACGATTGCCCCGGTGGCGACCCATACCCGGGTATTCAATGTATTATACAGGCCAACTTTTACAAACACTGTCCTGGTAACGGCTTTAGTTTTAATTTCAAATCAACTTCGCTATCCTTCCGCTTCAAGCCAAGGGTAAAATTCCCTTATCACAACGCGGTGCTATGTTCAGGAAGTTGCATTAATCTTCCTCTTGACACTTCCTGCACAAATACCTACTGGCAAACCGATTCAACGAGTTACACCTGGACCTATGGGGATACCAGCCAGCCATATACCGTTTTAAATACACCCTTTAGTTATTATTTAAGCCCCACACATTGCTACACAGCACCCGGTACTTACACTATGGTTTTAACTGCCGAAAACGGCTGCGGCACAGAAGCAGATTCGGTTAAACTTACAATTCAAAGGATTGATACCGTAGTCGTTCCTCAGATTGCGCATTTATGTACCGGCAATCCAATTAATATCCATATCATTGCCCAAAACGAAACTACTTTAAACACGTTTATAGCCCCGGGGCCGCCGAACGATACCGTCCTCGGTGCGCAAACAGCTAACCCTCAGCTTATTTTCAGAACGCCGGGTGTTTATACAATTTTCTTCTCTTCCGGAGCATGCTATGTTGACACTACTATCACTGTTGAAAGCGGCACTACCATGAGCCATCTTGACATTCCTGACACATGCTTTAGCGGAGCTAATCAGCTTATCCTTTCCAATTATTATTCAACTGCCTCTGCTTTACAAACAAATATTTTTACCGTATATGATACCGCCGGTATTATTTTTCAAACGAGCGATACCGGTGTTTCTGCCACGCCAATTAATTTATTGCATGCAGGAAGATATTTTGTTACAGACACATCGTTCAGCACCTGCGATACCCTGGTTGTTGCAACCGATACGTTTAACCTCTCGCCCTCGTTTGTATTTAATCTGCCACCCGATACTTCAGTATGCCTTCAATCCGTTTTCATACTGCCGCATTTTGCCGGGGCCACTATTTCATTAAATGGAATACCTGTTATCAGCGATACCGTTTACATTGACTCGTTGATAACCTATAATTTCTTATATACTCCCGTTTGCGGTAATAGTGTAACGTTCAAAATTACGGGCAAAGGAACGCAGGCGCAGGGACTTGATACCAACTTTTGTGCCTCGCCCGGTCTGATTACTCTAACAGGTCTTCCGGGCGGCGGTGTTTTTACCGGGGCATTTATCTCCAATGCCCAGATGGACGGAAATGCGGCCGGCCCCGGGATTCATCCCTACATTTATTCGTATACAGATGTTGGGCATGGGTGCGTTTATAACGATACCGCTTATATCCGAATCTATCCCGCTATGATTATTTCATTTACGTTGAGCGATACAGTTTGTGCCGGCGCACAGGCAATATTTGTGAACCGGGATTCAAGTCAAAGCGGCAAACTGAATTTCGGAGATGGAAGCGGAACGTTTAACGGCGATTCTATTGCACACATTTATAGCACAGCCGGTCTGCAGAACGTTTCAGTGCAAATATCCGATACGCTTGGTTGCAGTATTACTTTTGCTGATTCGATTCGCGTTTTACCTCTGCCGGTAGCAAACTTTACGGTACCCACGGCAGTTTGCGATAGTACCGTTATAACTCCTGTATTAACTGGTACCCTGGTGCCCAATAATATTTACCAATGGATTTTTTCGGGTGATACAACATTAACACCTCCGTCAATTTTGGTAAGGGATAGTTTGTACAACATTGTTGATTATACAATCAATCTTTTGGTTACATCCCCTCAATGTGGAGTTGCGGTTCAAAGCGACACAGTTAATGCATTGTCCCAAACCAGGTCTGAGTTTGGGCTTATTTATCAGGCCAATTGCAGCCCTATGCATGTTATGTTCGCGAATAATTCAAGAGGAGATAGTTTAAGCTATAGCTGGTATTTAAACGGGGTATTCCTTTCATCAGATAGCGTGCCTCCTGCAATGTGGCTTACCGCAGATAGTGTTGATTCGGTCTATAATTTCAAACTGATTATATGCTCCGCATCCTGCGGTTGCGACAGTTTTAGCAATAGTGTTACTGTTCACCCGGTAAATTTTGCAGTATGCTTTTTGCCTGATAGTTTTAGCATATGCGAAGGCCAAAAGTTAACCTTTAAAGACTGCGGCCGCAATTACTGTAACCTTATCTACAACTTCGGTGACGGCCAGGATACTATTGCACAAAGCGGAGAAACGGTAAGCCATTGGTATGAACAACCCGGCACCTATACTGTTTGGATGACCATGACTTGTAATTGCCAGACTGATTCAGCATCGCAGCAGGTAATAATTAAGCCAAGCCCGGTAGTTACACCTGTAATTACGAATAGTGAATGCACCGGTCACCTGGCTAATTTTAATGCAGACGTTACCAGCGGTAATCCCGTGTTTTTTGACTGGAATTTTGGCGATAGTACTTACAGCACCGTGCAAAACTCAACACACACTTATAGTAATGCTGGTGTTTATAATGGCTGGTTATATGCTGTTGGGAATAACTTCTGTTATTCCGATACACAGTTCTTCAGCCTATCCGTTGCTCAAACCCCCAGCGCCACTTTCTTTACCGATACTTCAGTTTGCCAACGCACTCTGCTGCAGTTAAAAACCGATACTTCTTTTGCCAACACCACGTATGTATGGCATGTTATCTTGGGTAGCGATAGCCAGCTGGTTACCAGCACTGTGGGCCAGATTACATTCAACACTGCTGATACCGGCATTTACACGGTGTCACTTGATGCCATTAATAATGCAGACCCCACCTGTATAAATAACTCGGGAGATATGCAGGTTACCGTATTGCCTGCACCCATTGCCAGGTTTATTGTCAATCCCATTGAATCAGATGTATCGGCCCCTTTCTATTTTTTTAATCAAAGTACTAACGCTTTGTCGTATTGGTGGACATTTGGGGATGGTGATTCGGTTTATGACGTTAACCCGGTACACCGTTATTCAACGCCCGGTTCTTATAATATCACTTTGATTGCCTACAATAATTTTTGTCGTGATACCACCAGCGGTAAAGTTTTGGTAAACCCGGTGTTAAACATCTTTATTCCCAATACCATTATTGCAAATGGCACCGGCTACAATAACTTCTTTCAGATTTATGGCGACCTTGAAGCCATCGAAAACCTTTCGGTTGAAATTTTCGACCGCGTAGGAGAGGAGGTGTTCCGTTCAAACGATATCCAGTTTAAATGGGATGGAACATATAAAGGAAAAGCCCTGGGCCCTGCAGTGTTTGTTTACGAAATAAAGCTGAACATAGTGGGTGAAGAGAAAAAGCCCCCAAGGGTTTATAAAGGAAGTGTTACCGTGTTGAGGTAGTTTCAAACTGACATTCCAGCCAGAAAGTTGCCCCAATGACTAACTTTTATTTACCGAATTGGGTTGCCAATAGAGCAATTCATGTAATTCTGTTTACCTTTATTGTATTAAAAACAAATTAGTATGCCTAAATATTTAATAGAACGGAACATTCCCGGTGCAGGTAAGCTCTCTTCAGAGCAATTAAAGGCTATTTCGCAAACCTCTTGCGGCGTGCTGAGTAATATGGGGCCACGAATTCAATGGGTCCATAGTTATGTAACCGGCGATAAAATCTATTGTATTTATATAGCGCCTAATGAAGAAATGATCCGTGAGCACGCTAAGCAAGGAGGGTTTCCGGCAAATGTAGTTACTGAAATAACAACCATTATTGACCCAACAACTGGCGAGTAATTCATTAATTACATAAAAAAGCAGTAGGAAATGGCTTTTAGTGCACTTATTGAGTTTACCGATGGTAAACAAAACAAAGGTTTTTGTTTTACATTTGGACACCCCTGACTACCATTGTTATTTTGGTTGTTCTGGTTCTTCATTTTCGGCCGTTAATTTGTGTATTATCAGCAATTTCGTGAATCTGTCGCTCCGTTCTTCTACCTCCCATCGGGCTTATTGATTCAGATTGCGCTATTTAGGGTTTTCTTTATTTCCTTAAAATAAATGCTTTTTTATTCTTATATTTTTATATTTAGTGCATAACTACAAGCCATAATACCTACATTTTTATGTCAAAATATGAATTAAGAATGCCATTGGTTTCAAACATACCTGAGGCGCACGACCCTCCATGGAAGTCACTTTGGCTTCGGGAACTTATTGAAAAGCTTGTTGAAGAAGAAGATTATTGGTTGCGGGAGGAGAACAACACCATTGTTCAAATAACCCGGCTGCGTAAAATATTTTACGATAAAGGTGGTTGGGATGAGCAGGTAATAAGGCAGGCGGCCAATATAGAAAGCCGGTACGAAACTATTTTGGTTGATGGGGACGGCGATGAAAGTAATGTAGCCGAAACCAAAAATACCCCTGGCAAACATCGCGGCAAACAATTTACCAACGAAATGAGAGTAAGTTTAAGGCGCAGGGAGCTTAGGACGGTCAGCAGCCAGAACCTGCCACATGCCGGTGGCCTTTACCGCCCCCAATACCGCAAGGTGGTTTATCGCAAAACCGACCGCGTGTATCCGGATAGGGCAGGCCAAGAAGCAGACATCTATAAAGACAACCACCAGGAAGTCCGGGTGCCGGACAAAGCGCTGGATATTGAAAACTATATTAGCGATATAGGGCATATTCTTACGGGTTGCGATGCCTATAACTATCCGGATACAGTAGGCCTGTTGCCCGGACGACTGAATATTTTGCGCCTGGGCCCGCATGTAACAAGCAACGTTGATTTTGCGACATGGTTGGGAGATATTGCCAGCACCTCGGCCGCTTTTTTATTTACATATTTTCAAAATAAAAAAGCCCCGACCATCCCCGAAATGCAGGAAATAATTAACGAATTCGTCCCTGCTTCGGATATGATGGGCAATATTGATGCTTTCGTTATTGCCAGCCACTACGATATTACTTTGCGTAAGGGTATAAGGTTTACCGACATACTTAAAGATTATTATTTAACCACACCATCGCATACGCCCCTCCGTAATTTCCGTTACCAGCTTTTTTGCGAAGCTGTTGGATTAAGAGATTGGGACGGCACCGGTTTCAGCAATGAAGCAAGCTGGCTTAAATATTACCATACGGAATTGCTGGCCGGCACGTGTTTCCTTTTTAAAAGCCTTACCGACAATGCATTGTCCAATTTCGTTACAGCCATGGGCATGTTCTATTTCGAAGCATATAAAGATGTATTAAAAATAGATTTGTTATTAAATGTACTGCTTTGGGAGCTGAAATGCGCATTGCAAAAGGAACCTGCAAGGCCGGCTAAATAAAAATATGATGTTAACAGTAATCACTTTTCAATCATCCATAAATCCTGCAAATGAAAGCACTTCGTAACATATGCATTATTCTTGCCACACTGGCAGCCATAACTGTGCTTCCCGTTATAGGATTCCTGATAGCAGGTAACCGCCTTGCCGCCGCTTTTTTTACGTTTCCACCTATTGCGCCACCCCAAAATGTACCTGGGTTTAACCTACTCTTTTTTATTGTTATTGCGGTTATCATTTCTGCCATTGCTTTGGTATACATTTTACCTTCGTTATTTGGATTTAAAAAAGCAACGGGCCAATTACCTTCAGAACAAAGCTATACGTTTCCGGTGTGGTTCTGGATTGGTTTAGTTATGTGGATCGTGCCCATTGTTTTACTATTTGCGCAGGCAGAGCAGCCAAAATTGTTGTTGAATTATTCGGACCTGCCATTGTTTTGGGGCTTTACTTTATTGCTGGACGGCTTTGTATATAAGCTCCGCGGAAATTCAATGATAAGCAAACATCCTACAGAGTTAATGGGTATTGCTACTGCTTCTGTATCGGGCTGGATGCTTTATGAATATCTAAATTTGTTTGCCAACCGCACATGGTATTATCCCTTTGGAAAAAATCTGCTTCCGGGATCTGCTGTTAATGACGAGATATTTCTGGTGTATTCAATTTTAGGTTCATCGGCCCTTATGCCTTTAGCTTTTGAATGGTACGACCTTCTGATGGCCGCTCCCTCGTTAAAGCACCGGTTTGATGACGGGGTTAAAATTACTGCCCCTAAATGGCTTAAAATTGCCCTGATAGTGTTATCACTTGGGGGCTTGCTTTATTTAGGATATGCCCCTGATAAAAGTTTCTTCTTTTTATTTGTTTGGCCGCTTATTGCTATTACCGCAGTCTTATCTTTAGCAAAAGTATGGACCCCCTTTACACCTATAAAAGACGGTAACTGGACACCTTTTCTTGTTTTTGGGCTTGCCTATCTGGCACAAGGTTTTGCTATGGAAGGTTGGAATTATTTCAGCGCCACCCATAATACCTGGGGGGGCCTCGCGCAGCATTCGCATTCGCCGGCTTTTTGGGCCTATAGCGTACCTTTTGTCGACAAGTTTCACCTTTTTGAAATGCCGATATTGGGCTTTTTGGGTTATTTGCCGTTTAGCGTTTATTGTTGGGTATGGTGGATTATGTTTGCCTACCTGTTGGGTATAAAAACCAGGTATTTCGATCATACCCACACATATAAAGAAGCTGATTATTAAACAGTTTTTACTCCTTATGAGCGCAAATAATACCGGCAAAAATTTTTTATTATTCCTCTTTCTTGTTCCACTATTCGTTCACGGAGCACAGGGAATTACGTGGACTAGGAACACAGAATTTATTGATATAGGCAACCGTATTGAGCGCATGGAAGATACCAGCTGTGCGCTAACAATTGAACAAGTAAGTGATAGTACCAAAAAAGGGTTGTTCAAGCCATCAAAAAATAAAGTATTGAACTTTGGTTTTGCGGGCAATGTTACCTGGCTTAAAATTTCTTTTAAAAATAATACTTCTGATATTTTGTGCCTGTCGTTAGAACAGGCATTGCTGCCCGTTGCCGATTTTTATTTTAAAAATGATTCCGGTCAATGGCAATGTTTTAAAGCTGGTTATAATGTAAACATTAACAACAAAAAAGTCCGCAATCATTACCAGGTATTTCCCTTACAGCCCGGGGAAAAAGAATATTATATCAGGCTTATTTCGTTTTCCCCACCGGTAACTGTAAAAATATGGAATACAGATGCCTTTGAATTAAGTGCGGCTACCCAGAAAATAGCTTATGGAATTTACATCGGCTTACTGGCGTTTGTTATTATTTTAAATGTGTTTTTTTATTTCACGTACGGGTTACGCATGTATCTGTATTATTCAATTCTTGTGTTTTTTTATCTGATGGTGTCTGCTTTTGTAATGGATGGCTACGGAGTATATTTTTTCCATCACGTCAATTATTCCTTCACCTACGTACTTCTGCCGCTGCTAACCTCCATCAGCATTATTCCGTTTGCCTACGATTTTCTGGAAGTAGAAAAATATGCACCGCGCTTGTATAAATTTTCGCGCTTTATTCTCGGCTGGTTTATTCTATATGCAGCCGTACTTGTTTTTATCCCGCAACGGTATGCGCTTATGTTAAATCAGATGGATGCAATGATTATTACGCTTCTCATGATTTCAATGGGGATTTCGGTAGGAGAGCATCACAATAAAATCGGGTCCTATTTTGCGGCGGCCTACCTGTTCTTTTTCATTTTAGTTATATCGCAGATAGTTTACATGCAAACGGGTTTTCCTCCCTGCCCTTTTGGAATGAGCCATGTTTCAGTAGCAATTTTCATAGAATCAATGTTACTCGCCTACCTTTTGGCCAGACGTTTGAAGTGGGAGGAAACATCGTTACAGCTTGCAAAAGATGAATCGCAGGCACAACTTCTTCAAAAAACGCAGGAAAACGAAACGCTTATGCGTGATCAGAATATTAAACTGGAAGAAACTGTAAAGGAACGTACGTTAGAAATTGCAAGCCAAAAGGAAATACTTGAACAAACATTGGTGGACAAAGAAGAATTGCTTAATGAAAGGGAAATACTGCTTAAAGAAATCCACCACCGGGTTAAGAATAATCTTCAAACCATCTCAAGCATATTAACTATGCAATGCGCTTCGCTGATGGATGATAAAGCTAAAGCAGCTGTACTGGAGATACAAAGCCGTGTCCATTCGATAGCCCTGGTACACCAAAAACTTTATCAGAACAACAATCTGGATAAGGTAGAATTAAAAGGGTTTATTGAAGGACTTTGTCAGCAAATTAAAATTTTGTTCGGTGAACGGTCAAAATGTGTTTCAGTAAGTGTTAATTTACCGGAAATGTTTATAGAAACAGATGTTGCTGTGCCGCTTGGGCTAATACTGAATGAACTAATTACCAATTCTCTAAAGTATGCTTTCCCCGAGGGCTGCGCCGGAGAAATATGTATTTGGGTAGATACCACAGCTGATTCTCTCAAATTAAACAAGTTAGTTTATTCCGACACAGGCAAAGGATTACCTTCATCAGAATACCTCAACTCTTCGCAAACACTGGGCTTGCGAATGGTTAAAATATTATCAAGGCAAATTGGTGCTGATATAGGTTATTCAAATATTGATTGCAGTCAGTTTACCTTTGTATTTTCAACAATCAGATAATTATTGGAGGCGAAAGTTATAGTTAACCTGGAAATCGGAATTGTAAAAAAGGATTTGCTCACAGATGAAAATATTAATGATGCGCTCAAATTAATTGGCTACTTACCTGGTGGATGTGCCGCAATTGGAGTGGCTGGCATAAATGGTGTAACCTTTTCTTTTATAGGCACAACGGCGGAAAGCCTGAGAAATGAGCAAGCTGATACGAACACAATTATTGCCCAAAGCGGACAAACTGCCAGTGCTGCTTTGCTTCGGTGATTTATGCGACAAATAATATTGGTGTTTCACCAGGTTACCTGCCATTTTAAAAGGAGTGTTTATTGATACCTATAATTTGGTCAATTTGTTATTCCCCTATTGTTACTCTTTAAAAAAACAAAAAACGCCTGAAAGCTAATGCCATCAAGCGTTTGAGTGGGTTTCTAAGTACCCTGAAAATGTACCGAAGGTGGGAATCGAACCCACACACCCGAGGATACACGATTTTGAGTCGTGCGCGTCTACCAGTTCCGCCACTTCGGCATTTTATATCCACCATGCCCTGGCGATGGGCCATTTTTCAATTCGGTGGGACGCAAAAATAAAGGAAAATCTAAGTTTAGCAACTACATTTTGGTAAATTGTAATCAAGAGTACCTCATCCTGATAAATAACCTCTTGTTGTATTTTTTTATACACCCGTATACCTGCTGTTTATAAGTTGGCGTTATATAAAGACCAAATAGCGGAGCCTTATCCTGAATTTAGGGGCATATTGTACAAGTATGGAGGAAACAAAAGTAGTTACGAAAAAGAAGAAAGAGCCTACAGAGGAATTACAGGAGGAAAAACCTGTTAAGGCGGTGCGTGAAAAAAAGCCTGTAAAAAAGGCAAAAGAGGATAAAGAAGCTGATCCAACCTGGTATAACGATGGGCGGATGGCCAAGATTACAGGTCTGGCCCTGATACTCTTTTCGTTCATACTGGCGGTGGCCTTTACCTCGTATCTTTTTACCCTTGCCGACGACCAAAGTGAAATGATGAGTGGCGGATTGGCTGCTTTAGCAGATAATACCGTTCAGGTAAAAAATGCACTTGGCCGCCTGGGGGCATGGCTGGCACATCAGTTTATTAATAACCTCTTCGGTCTTTCATCATATTTAATTGCTTTAACCTCTTTTGTTATCGGGTTTAATTTATTGTTGCGCAAAAACGTTTTTCCGGCATTTAAAATTGCTATTTACTCGCTGATAGGTATAGTTTGGTTTTCAACTGCTTTGGCCTTCGTTAATGGCCTTATTGTGCCTAATAGTGTGCTTTCTTGGGGCGGAGCTTTCGGCAATTACCTTGCGGGGCAAACGGGTTACTTAACCGGCTTGCTTAAACCTGTTGGCGTTGCGGCCGCATTAACGGTGGCAATGCTCGCCTTTGTAATCGTGGTATACAATATCAATTTCGATTTCATCCTTAACATGTTCAATGTTTTTGATAAAAAGGATGAGGCTATTGTTACAGGCAATCAATTTGCCGGGGTAAAACCGGTTGTTCCGGCCTACGTTGATACTGATGAAAACATTTTCTCAAAAGATAAAATAGCTGAGGAGATTCTTGTAACTGAACCGTTGAAACCGCTTGAGCAAAATGCCGATGAGCTTGAAATGGAAATCATTGACCTGCAGGCCAGCAAACGGAAAAAAGCCCCTAAAGAAGAAGGGCCATTGCAACTGGAGGTAGAAAAAGTTACCGAAGAAGCAGTTGCCATCGAAACATTTGGCGCCATTGGAACAACTTACGATCCAACCCTCGATCTCTCAAATTATAAATTTCCTGGCCTGGAATTGCTGGAGGAACATGGAAGCGACAAGGTAAAAATTGATGCTGATGAGTTGGAAAGAAATAAAAACCAGATTATTTCTACCCTCAACAATTACCAGATTGAAATTTCGAAGATAAAAGCCACTATCGGGCCTACAGTTACCTTATATGAAATTGTGCCTGCTCCTGGTGTGCGTATATCTAAAATCAAAAACCTGGAAGATGATATCGCCCTAAGTTTGGCCGCTTTGGGTATCCGTATTATAGCCCCAATACCGGGTAAAGGCACCATTGGTATTGAAGTTCCCAATATCAATAAAGAGATTGTTTCTATGCGTTCTTTACTGGCGTCTGAAAAGTTTCAGAACACCACGGCCGACCTGCCTATCTGTTTGGGTAAATCCATTAGTAACGAAATTTATGTAGCTGATTTGGCTAAAATGCCGCACTTGCTGATGGCAGGGGCAACCGGCCAGGGCAAATCCGTAGGTATCAACTCAATCATAGTTTCACTCTTATACAAAAAGCACCCGTCGCAGTTAAAATTCATTTTGGTCGACCCCAAAAAGGTGGAGTTAAGCCTGTACGAAATGCTTGAAAATCATTTTCTGGCCAAATTGCCCGGTGAGGCAGATGCTATTATAACTGATACCAAGAAAGTGGTAACCACCCTCAACGCTCTGTGCCTTGAAATGGATCAGCGTTACGACCTCTTAAAGAAAGCGCAATGTCGTAACCTCAAAGAATATAACCACAAATTTGTAAACCGTCAGCTTAACCCGCAGAATGGCCACAAATTCTTACCTTACATAGTTTTAATTGTAGATGAGTTTGCTGATTTGATTATGACAGCCGGCAAGGAGGTAGAAATGCCTATTGCCCGTCTGGCCCAGTTGGCCCGTGCCATTGGTATACACTTAATCCTGGCTACTCAAAGGCCTTCAGTAAACATTATAACGGGTACCATAAAAGCCAATTTCCCTGCACGGATTGCTTTTAAAACTACATCAAAGATAGATTCAAGAACCATTTTGGATACCGGCGGCGCCGAACAATTAATTGGCCGCGGAGATATGTTGCTATCAGTTGGAAGCGACATGATACGTTTACAATGCGGGTTTGTAGATACGCCTGAAGTAGAACATGTTCGCGATTTTATCAGTAACCAGCAAGGTTATCCTGTACCGTTCCTGTTGCCGGAGTATATTGATCCTGAATCGAAAGAGGCAGGAGATGAATTTTTAATGGATGGGGAGCGCGATGATTTGTTTGAAGATGCTGCCCGTGTCATCGTTCAAAATCAAATGGGCTCAACCTCACTGATACAAAGGCGTTTAAAATTAGGTTATAATCGCGCCGGAAGGCTCATGGACCAGTTGCAGGAAGCTGGTATTGTAGGGGATAACCTGGGAACCAAATCGCGTGAGGTGAAGTTTAAAACTGAACTTGAATTAGACCAGTATTTGCGCGCGCTAAATGAGAAAAGTATGTAAGGGATGCCCTAATAAGGTGCGTAACTGCGAGGCTCCGCTAAGCAATCCTGTATTTGGTTTTGGCACCTGACTCAATGCAAGAGTGCTGCTTTTAAAAGCCTCATTTTTATAATGACGGGGTAGGAGTCTGTATAATTAAAAGATAAATCTATGAAGTCCTTTTTTCTTGCTCTGATCACTATTGCTACCCTTCATTCCTTTGCCCAAAGTGATAACCCCGCTAACGACCCTGAGGCTGCAACGTTATTGCAAAAAGTAAGTGAAAAGTATAAAGGATATAAAAATATCTCAGCCAACTTTTTGCTTTTCATTCAACGCCCAAAATTAAAGCCTGAAGATGATGACCGTAAGTATGTAGATACCCTTAAAGGGCAGATTATTCTGCAGGCAGACAAATTTAAAATTACGGTAAAGGATCAGCATATTTATTGCGATGGTAAAAACATCTGGACTTATGTGCCTGTAGATAAAGAGGTACAGCTGAATACCTATGAAGAAAGCGATGATATGTTTTCGCCCTCAAAGATATTTATGCTATATAAGTCAGGTTATTTGTATAATATCAAAGAGAAAAAGATAGTTAACGGCCATAACGTTACTGTCATCGAAATGGCTCCGCCAAACAAGAAACTCACCTATTTTAAGATTGATATAACTGTTGATGACGCTTCACTACAACTGGTGGAATCAAAAGTATTTGAAAAGAATGGCGTCCGATACATCTACAGGCTCACAAAACAAACACCCGATATATCTACAACCGCAGATACTTTTATGTTTGATGCTAAAAAGAATCCGGCAGTTAAGGTAGTTGACCTACGATAAATGTCCTTTTTACACTCACCTTGGCAGCAAGATTAATTTTCGTTAAAATGATCTGTTTACCGATTTTTGTTGAAGGCTTTTGAGCGCCTTTCATATATTTACGCCTTCCTGACATTAATTAATTGTTAAACCACTTAAACGCTATGAAAAAATTATTCACTCTCTCATTTTTAGCATTACTGGTGTTTGCCTCAGGCATTACATATGGCCAATGTAATGTTAATAACGCAAACCAAACACCGGGATTTACGCCTAATAACGGCACTATAACACAAAATTCCGCCTATGCTTTAACGGTACAGGTGTACGCTCCTTCAACTTATAACATCACTACGCCTATAACAGCTACTGTTACAGTTGACTCCATACACATTTCATCTATATCTGGCGTTCCAGCCGGTATCACTTATAGCTACGACGCTGCAAACATTGACGGAAACGGAATGACCGTTGACGGCGGTAAAAACGCGGCAATCTGCTTTGCGGGTACTACCAATGCAGCTGTTGGCACCGATAGCCTGACTTTTAACGGTACCGCTTTCGTTACAGTTCCGGGTTTGGGCGCTCAAACGGTTCCACTGGCACAGCTTAAATCTGTTTTTAGCTTTGTGTTTACCGTTCAGGCCGGAGCTCCGGTAACCTGCGATACCCTTTTCAATGTTGCAGGCGATACCGCTACTTCTTATACTGTTGGTGTTACTGCTGATTCAGGATATATAGCCGGAAATAACTTTTATGGTGATATGGCAAAAGCTGAAGGCTTTAAAGGAGCCGTCGGCGATTATGTCAATTCTGCCGTTGTTTATTTCGCGGTTGCCACTATTAACGCGGCTGATTCTGGTAGTATCGTAACTATCGGTGTATGGGATAATACAGGAACCTCAGCTGCCGGTAATGCAGGAGCGCCAGGTAACATGATTGATTCTGTTCACGTAACTTTAGGGCAAATTGCCCAGGCTGTAACTGCTACCTATACTAATCAGGCATTAATTGGCCTTTTAGTCAACTTTAGCGGAAATGTAGCCTTAACTGCTGATACATTCTACGTAGGTGTAGTTTTACCTCAAACCACAGGAGATACACTAGCTCTATTTACAACAAGAACTCCGGGACCTCTGGGCGACGGATGGGAATACGAAGTTGGCCAAACTGGTAATGTTTGGGGAACTTATAACGACGACTGGGGCTTTGGCGGCAATATAGGTAACTATATCGTAGCTGATATTTGCGGAGCTGCAGGAACTGGAAATCCAACTGCAAGTTTTACTGCATCCAGCTCAACTGTTTGTACTTCGGCTCAGGTAACATTTACTGATGGCTCAACTTCTACACCAGCTCCAAGCGCTTGGGAATGGTCTTTTGGTGATGGAACATCTTCAAGCAGCCAGAATCCTACCCATGCTTATACGACTGCAGGTTCTTATGTTGTTACTGAATTTGTAAGTAATAACTTAGGTGGTGCTTTCCAGGCATTTACACCTGCTACACAGACTGTTACTGTAAATGCTTCTCCAACTGCCACTGCTATTGCGCATGATGCAAGTTCCTCTTCATCGTCTAATGGTTCAGTGGTTGCTAATGTAAGCGGCGGAACCGGTTCTTATACATACATGTGGAGTCCGGGTGGCGGCACTACTGATTCAATAGGTGGTATTAACCCCGGAACTTACACTGTAACTATCACTGATGGAAACTCTTGCTCTACAACAGCATCAGCGGTTGTTTATGTTACCGGAATCATTTCACTCAGCAATGCTGCTACGGTTACAATTTACCCTAACCCTGCAACCGACGTTCTGAACCTGGTATGGTCTCAGAGATTAAATACTGAAATTTCTGTTCTTGATATGAATGGCAACGTTATTAACACCATAATAAGCAATGGTGACATGAAAACTGCTTTTGATATTCATAGTCTTGCGGCAGGTAATTATGTTGTTAGAATTACTGATAAAAACAGCAATGAACAACACAGCATGTTGTTCTCTAAATTCTAATTATAACTGTTCTATTAGCTTCAAAGGCGCATCATTTAAGATGCGCCTTTGTTTTTTTAATAGGTGAACAGTTTCGTTAAAATTGTTTACAGCAGTTTGGCCGGAACTGGTTTTTCGCCGATATTCAATATATTTATGCTTCAGCCCGAAAATCATAAAGAAATCAGATGAATAAATTTTTACAAGCGGTTATAACAGCCGTATTGATAACAGGTTTTGGTGTCAGTTTTGCCCAATGTACCATTGATACTACCAACACACGCACGGGTTTTACACCCGGCACCCCGGCGGTAGTAAAACCCGGCGTCCCCTATTCGCAGGTTGTGCAGGTGCATGTGCCTTCAAGTTATAGTCCGTATACGGTTGATTCACTTCATATTGACAGTATAACCGGTATGCCCACAGGTATTACTTATGTGCTTAATCCGGCATCAGGAACCGTTTTGGGGGGGCAAAATGGTGTAATCTGCTATTCTGGTACCACTTATGACACTGTAGGCCCTTATCCTTTAACTTTTTACGGAGATGCATTTACCAGCGGAGGGCCAATACCTTTCTCTTATCTCGTTACCCTTGCGCCCAATTTTGGGTATAAGTTCAGGGTTGAAACGGCTCCTGTTGCTGCTTTTATGGCTGATTCGCCGGTTTGTGCACTCGCTGATTCGGTGAGGTTCTCGGATTTAACCGGTGGTTATCCTACGGGTTGGGCATGGACTTTTCCGGGAGGTTCGCCTGCAACCTCTACCTTGCAGTACCCGGTAGTTTATTACGATACGGCAGGAACCTATTCTGTTACTTTGGCTGCAAGAAATTCAATCTCACGCGATACTATTACTCAAACCATTACCGTGTATCCTTCGCTTACCGGAAGTGTAACAACAGTACCTGCCATCGGCGATTCCACCTTAACAGGCTCGGCATCGGTAGCATTGGTTGGCGGAACACCTCCTTATACTTATGCATGGGATAATGGCGCTACTACTGATACGATGGCAAATGTTGTGCAGGGAGAATACTGGCTAACTGTAACCGATGCCAAAGGATGCCAGTATATAGATAATACAGTCATAATTTCTTATGTAAACAATGTTATTGCGTTAGGGAATAACCGCCAACTTACAATCTGGCCCAACCCTGCATCGGAGGTGCTGCATCTGGTATGGTCTCAAAAGTCAAATGCTGATGTATCCATCATAGACCTTAATGGAAATGTAATCCGATCTTTTATCTCAAAAGATGTTACCAGCAATATTTATGATGTGCATGATCTGGCTTCAGGAACATATCTTATCCGTATAACCGATAAGCAGAGCAATAGCAGCCAATCGATGTTATTCACCAAACTCTAAAACCAGCTATCAAAAATTTATCTGGAATGGCGCAGCAGACAACCTGCGCCATTGTTTTTTGCCCCTGCATTGAACTTATTTTCATAATCATTTTTCACCTTTATGTTAGTTTGACTTTATTTGTCGTCTGAAAACTTAAAAAATGAACTACGATCTTATAATCATTGGTAGCGGGCCGGGGGGCTATGTAGCTGCAATCCGCGCTTCGCAATTAGGCTTAAAAACTGCTGTTGTTGAAAGAGAGAACCTGGGCGGTATTTGTTTAAACTGGGGTTGCATACCAACCAAAGCCTTACTAAAGTCTGCACAGGTATTTGAATATCTGAACCATGCTGCTGATTATGGAATTACCGTTAACGGCGGTAAAGCCGACTTTGGGGCTATTGTTAAGCGTAGCAGGGGAGTAGCAGATGGGATGAGTAAAGGCGTGCAGTTTTTGATGAAGAAGAACAAAATTGACGTTCTTATTGGCACCGGAAAATTGAAAAAAGGTGGTAAAGTGGAAGTTACCGATGCCGCCGGAAAGAAAACGGATTATGACGCCAAACACATCATCCTGGCCACCGGGGCCCGTAGCCGGGAGTTGCCCAATATTAAACTGGACGGGAAAAAGATAATCGGATACCGCGAGGCAATGATTTTGCCTCAGTTACCGGAAAGTATGGTAGTAATGGGTAGTGGTGCCATAGGGATGGAGTTTGCATACTTCTATGCTGCGCTGGGAACCAAAGTAACGGTTGTAGAATTTCTTGATACTATTCTTCCGCGCGAAGATAAAGAAGTATCAAAAGAGATGGAGCGCACCTTTAAAAAGAAAGGCCTCGGCATTATGACCGGAACCGCAGTTGAAAGTGTTGATACCACGGGTAAAAAATGTATTGTCACTACCAAAGCAAAAGACGGGAAGGCCGATAAAATAGAATGCGATATAGTACTTTCGGCTGTAGGAATAACCACAAATCTTGAAGGTATTGGCCTGGAAGAAGTAGGCGTTAAAACAGAGAAAGGAATAGTTGTAACTGATGATTTTTACCGCACCAATGTTCCCGGAATCTATGCTATCGGTGATATTGTTAAAGGCCCGGCATTAGCCCACGTAGCTTCGGCAGAAGGCATCACTTGCGTTGAAAAAATTGCAGGTAAAAACCCTGAGCCTATCGATTATAACAATATACCATCATGCACCTACTGTTCACCTGAAGTAGCTTCTGTAGGCCTTACTGAAGATGAAGCAAAAGCCAAAGGATATACCCTCAAAATAGGTAAATTTCCTTTTTCAGCATCCGGTAAAGCAAGTGCTGCGGGTGCTAAAGAAGGATTTGTAAAAGTGATTTTTGATGCCAAATATGGCGAATGGCTCGGTTGCCATATGGTAGGCGCAAACGTAACCGAAATGGTTGCTGAAGTAGTGGTTGCCCGCAAGCTGGAAACAACGGGCCACGAGATAATAAAATCAATTCACCCGCATCCTACCATGAGTGAGGCAATTATGGAAGCCGCCGCCGCCGCGTACGGCGAAGTAATTCACCTTTAATGTCTTGATTTAACTATGAGAAACTGGGTTTTATTTATTGTTGTGGCTTTGCTTGCTTCCTGTGCTCCAAGACAGAAACTTATTACCGGGTCATGGAAGTTTAATGATATAACACCCGAAAGTATCAAGGATAGTTCGTCAATGGCTTTTATAAACACTGCAACAGAGCAGATGAAAGCTAATCTGAACCTCACGCTGGAAGCTGATAGTACTTACACTATTATGCAGCTTAAAGAAAGGACAGCTGTAAGAGGTAAATGGTGGCTCTCGGCTGACAAAAAATCGCTGTTCACCCAAACTGATCTTGGGCTTACAAAGTATAAAATACTCAAACTGACTAAAACTCAGTTGGTATATGAAACTAAAGACCCTGTTTCGGGCATGTTGATGAAGATGTCCTGCGTTAATCTTACTGCAGGTTCGAAGTAACATCAACTATTTTGTATTCATCCTTTTTGAGAGGTAAAAAGCCAAAAAATCGGCGGTCAACACCTTTTTTCGATACAAAAATTACCTCTAAAACATCCATATCCCTTCCGTCTGGTTGCTGTAGCGTAAAAATGCGGGCATAGTCCTTGGTTTCGCAATTGCTGTTCCACTTGTTAAACACTTCTCCGGTTATTCTCACAACATTTCTTTCGTATGCATTGCGTGTACTGAAAACATCATAACCAAAGCGTTTCATATCCGGGCCACGGTAAATCAGGTACGAAGCAAGTTTAGCATAATCTTTTTTTCTGCTGGCTTCAAAAACATCGTCCATTACTTTTGCAAAAACAGGCGCCAGAGAAGAGTCAGCGTGGGGGAGATTTATTGAATTTTGAACATGAGGCACCACCGGTGCTGTGGTAGAATCAGCTGTGGTTGTTTTCGTATCGCTTCCTTTATTGCATGATTTACACGACGAAAAGCTGGTAATAACCAGCGCAATAATAAGCAGTATCCAAAAACCTGTTCCTTTTTTCATCATGCGCCAAACCTACAAGATTCGGGGAGAAAGACAAAACAGGCTAAATGTAATTTACTAAGGTGGCTCTCACTGTGCACTGGTTATTGATTTCAGGTTTACAGGTCTTTCTCCATAACATAGTGCGGGATGTTGACTTCAACAAACTCATTGCCCACAATGCGGTAGCCGAGTTTCTGATAAAACGGTGCAGCGGTTTTCCTTGCGTGGCAAAACATAACTGTAAATCCCTTTTGCCGGGCATATTCCTCAGCTACCAGCGATAACTCTTTTCCTAATCCTTGTCCCTGGTATTTATCATCTACTGCCACCTGGCGCATTTTCATACGATTGTTCCCTGTTTCGGTAAGTATCAGGCAGGCAAGGATATTCTTTCCTTCAAAAAGGCCAAAATGTATATCGGGTTCGTCCTTTTTTAGTTCTGCTTCGGTAAAACTTAAACCGAGTGGTTGCCGCAGCACCCTGTCTCTCAGAATTAATGCCTGGGCATACTCAGGATTGTGATAACTAAAGATTTTAACAAGGGTGTTCATTGTAATAATTAAAATAAGCGGTTATATTGAAGTGAAATTTCAGGAAATTATTTTACTTTCGGCCTAAAATAAACAAGCACATGAAAAGAATTTTCTTATTATCTACTCTGATAATCTCATCATTTGGTATGATGAATCTGCAAACAATAAGCGCTGCGGCTCCGGCACAACAGGCTGCCAATGCAGATCCGGCAACTTTTGCCAAAGCAAAACAACTGGTTTCTAAAATCAATCTGGCCGTAACCCTTCATGGCAATCAATTCAGCAAGGTAAATGAAGCCTGTATTGAATATTTTCAGCAATTAAATGCTCTTTCAAAAGCAACACCTGCTGAGATTACTGCCAAAACTGAAGAGTTGAAAAATACCCGTAATGCTAAAATCAAAGCCGTTTTAGAAGCTGATCAATTGAAATCATGGGCTGCTTTTAAAGAGTAATTGGATTTTAAAAAATAAAAAAAAGAGGGCTGAATTACTTTGGCCCTCTTTTTTTATGCGTGTTTTTCAAACCGCAAAGAAATTCCCTGCTAACGCAATAAGGTAACTGTTCCTTTATAACTGCGTGTAGTATTATCATTAAATACTATTTTAAGATAATAGCTGTACACACCCATCGGCGCTGGTTTGCCTAGGTAAGTGCCGTCCCACCCGCCGTCTACATCGTTGCTCTGATAAACTTTTTCTCCAACACGGTCAAAAATTATCCAGTCAAAATAAACTGCCCCGCTGCTGTATGCTTTTAATATGCTGTTCGCATTTCCCTGGCCCGGAGTAAAGGCATTAGGAATAAATACAACGGGCAAAGGATAAATCGTAATGTAATTATCTCTTGTAAAAGAATCAATACAGCCAAATTGATTAGATGCCACCAGCGTAACACTATACGTGCCTGGGGTTTTATAAATGTGCGATGGAGATTGAAGGTTAGAAGAATAAGTATCGCCAAAATACCAGTTCCAGACAGTTGAGTTAGTTGAAAGGTTGGTGAAAATAACAGGGGCTGAACTATCATTAAAAGAAACTAAAGGATTGGCCGTGAAAGCTGCATTAACAGCAGGGTATACCAAAACTGTTTCGCTAAAAGTACTGTCACACGTTCCAAGCTCAGCGGTCAGGGAAACTGTAAATGAATCAGCCGTAGTATACGTATGTGATGGGTTGGGCTGTGTGGATGTATTCCCATCTCCAAAATTCCAAACGTAATTGTTTCCTGCCGGCGTTGAACCATTGGTAAATACCATTGGGTTATTGGCGCAAACGGGCAGATAGCTAAACTGCGGGGTTGGGTTGGGATTAACTGTGACTGTAACAGGAGTATCGCTGCTGCAATTATTAATGTCAGTAACACTTAGCGTATAAATCGTTGTTGCGGTTGGATTTGCAACCGGGTTGGCAATGTTGGCATTACTTAATCCTGTGGCCGGAGTCCAGACATAAGTCGTTCCTCCGCTGGCCTGCAATTGCGTACTTTGACCCGCACAAATGGCCGGAGAAGCGGGCACAACTGTAATAACCGGCAACGGATTGACCTTGAACAGAATACTATCAAATCCCGGACAACCCGAGTTAGGATCAATGTAAGTATAGGTCAGATAATGCGGGCCAACGCCAGCAGCAGCCGGATCAGCAGTTCCCGAAGGGTTGGTTATACCCTGCCCGGTCCATACACCGCCGGCAGGCGAAAATCCGGTTAATGTTATTGGTGCTGCGTTAATGCAAAGTGGCTGAGGGTTACTTCCCGGATTTACTGCCGGCGCAGGATTAACCGTAGTTGTAATAGTATCGCTTGGAATACTGGGGCAACCCTGGTTTACTGCAACTACAGATATACTGCGGTTATTTGCAAGAGTATTGGTAGTATAAGTAGACGATGGCCCATCCTGTATCAAAGTACTGCCATTATAAAACTTGTAAGCCGTATCAGTTGCCGGTGAAGCGGTAAATGTAATTGGCAGACCCTGGCAGATGGAATCATTGGCCGCACTGCTTGTAAGGGTTACTGTTGGTGTAGGTCTTACTGTAATGCCAAGCATAGGCACAGAGGGGCTGGGGCAACCTGCCAGCAGGGCCGATACTTTAATAGAATCGCCATTGTTGAAAGCAGATGTAGTGTAGGTGTTTATATTGCTATCCTGCACAGAAACTCCGTTAACCCAAAACTGATAACTGGTAAACCCGGAAGGAGTAATGGTCACCACATCCGTATTTCCCTGGCAAATATCTGAACTTGCCAGAGTAACATTTTGAATAATCGGCGTGGGTAAAATAACAACGCGGGCAATATTACTTGCCGGACTTGGACAACCGTTTTTGGTGCCAATAACGCTGGGATTGTTTCCCTGGCTAAGCGCATTCGTTACCCATACGTTTGAAGGACCGGTTTGCTGTGTGGAGGAACCATTTGAAAAAGCATAGCTGTCGTAACCCGGGGTAGCTGTAAATATGATGGTATCTCCCGCACAACTCGTATCGTTCAGGGTTGAATTGGTAAGCATTGGCGGTGCAGGAATTGGATTAATTAATGGATGAATAGTTGCGCTGGGGTTACTGTAGCACACACCCAAAAAGCCTAAAACAGTAACGCTGTCGCCGGGTTGCAATATATTGGTCGTAAAAGTGTTGCTGGTATTAGTATCCACCGGGATATCATTAATAAAGTAAGTGTATTTGGTGTAACCGGTAGTGGCGGTAAATGTAATAGAGCCGCCCTGGCAAACAGTATCGGGCGAAGCTGATAGTGATACATTTAATGTGCTGCTGTTTACAGTAAACGAGATAGAATCCTTTACTATTCCGCAACAAGGTGTAGTTACATAAACCGAAACGGTATAAGTACCGGGAATTGTAAATACCGTTGATGCTGTTGATGCAGTCGCCCCCGAATCAACGGGTGGGAAGGAGCTGGCTCCAAAATCCCACACATAATCTGAACCCTGAATGGTAGTTGTAAATGTATCAGGACATCCGTTTACCGGTGGGTGCGCTGTTTGTGTAATGGTATTGCTGATAGTTTGTGAAGTAAAAATGTCAATAAAATCAGTAAAAGCGGTTCCTGCAAAAGTTATGGTTTCTCTGCCCGTATTACTATAGTTAACTTCAACAGGGCCGGTTCCATTTCCTGTTGCAGGAGTTGCCCCCGCCCCAAAATTCCAGGCCCCGCCTGTTGGTGAGGCAAAGGTTACCTGGGCATTGGTGCAACCGGAATTAAGAACGCTTATAACAGGCGGATTACCAGGAACAGAAGTGATATTACTTTGAGTAACAGCTGTTCCCCCATTTTGCGACAAAGCTACGCTTAAACCAGGAGCTCCGGCTCCGCCTTGCCCTCCGGCCCCACCAGCACCGCCATCTCCTCCTTTGCCTCCGGTACCTCCGGTGCAATCAGGGTTTCCCAATCCGCCAAGTGCGCCCAAACCTCCGGTACCTCCGCCACCACCAGTTCCTCCGGCACCTCCGGCACCTGCTGCCCCCGGGGAAAGCATGCAATCAACCACATTTCCACCGGCGCCATTGTTGTTGAGAAAGATTGCGAACGAACTGCCGCCTCCGCTACCACCACCTCCGCCTATACCACCGAATCCTCCACCGCCTCCACCGCCGCCTGAACCACCATAATCGTCCAGACCACCAAGTTGCTGACCACCACCTGCACCGCCACCTCCGCCACCACATCCCGCACTACCGGTTGCACCTGCAGCACCTGTAGTTCCCGGAACAAAATATCCGGCGGTTATTGTTCCCGCCGGGCCAGCAGCACCAGCAGCACCTGCGGCACCTGCTGTTCCGTTGCCTCCATTTCCGCCTGCGGTAGTATTGCCACAACCCGGCGCTCCGAAGGTGCATCCCAGTGAGCATGGGGTACCTGAACCTACCGCTCCGGCTGCACCGCCACATCCTGGTGCACCGCCACCGGCAGCGGCGGCATCTGCGGCGCCCTGCGAACTCGGATCATATTGTGTTACACTTCCTCCTTTACCTCCCGCATTGCCGCCGGTTCCACCGGCACCTCCCGGGTCTGGCCCTGGTTCTGTAAGTCCATTTGTTCCGGTAGCCCCGTTACTTCCATTTGCCCCGGCAGTTCCTGTACTACCGGTTGCACCTGCAGCCCCGGCACCTGTTGTAACATTACACCTCACGATATTATAATTACTGCAACCAGCCAGGTAAATACCGTAAACCGAATTACCTGTGCCCGGGGCGGCGGCTACCTGTATTGTAAGATCCTGAAGACGAAATCCTGAATTATTGTTACCAATAAAACCTGCCAAAGCATTTGCCGGGGCGGGAATAAGGTTTGTATTGTCTTTGATAATTATTGATGGAGTAGCATTACTTTTTACCCAGGTTACCGGGTCAAAACCACCTTCAAGGGTAATATTGTTTCCTAGTTGTATCGGAACACTGATGTTATAGGTTCCTTCTGCAATCCACACACGGGTAGCCGGACCGGCTATAGCCAGTGTAATTCCGTTGGCAAGACTTGCCGGACTTAGTTTGGTACCTGAACCAGATCCATTGGGGGTAACATATATGACGCTACACGATTGCGCGTTAGCCTGAAGGAACAAAAATGCGGTAAAAATCCAGCTGAGTACTCGCCTGTAAAAATTCATATTCATAGCTTAATTGTTGCCAAATTTAAAAGTAACAAAACACTTGCAATAAGATGGCGAATATGGTCATCAAGTTGCGGGTTGACAAACAATTATTTCAACAACGTCTGATATCCTTATTTACAGATAACCGGAGCTTGCGGCGTTCTATTCTTTTACAAAACGTACAAAGGAAACTGCATCATCGTTTTTGTCGTAGGACCGGAGAATATAAATACCGGGTTTGAATGATTCTGATGATATTTGGTTCGGGTCCTTAACAAACTGGGTGTAAAGCTCTACCCCGTTAAGATCAAATATTTTAATATAAACAATATCACTACCGGTTTGACGAAGCTGGTTCAATTTGTTTTTCAGAGGGTCAATGTAAACATCTCTTAGTTTTTCTGAAGTTATTTCGGCAATAAACGTAACGTTCGAACCGATGCTCCAGAGTTCCTGCCCATGGGCATCATCATAGGCGCTAAAAAATAGCGTGGTATCGGTTCTGAAAAAATTACCGGGCTCAGAACCACAGATACCCGGGCAAATTTCTTTAAGCATAAAAGTGCCCGATTTCGTGCCGTCAGTTCTCCATAATTCCATGCCGGTATCGCCTGAGTCTGTAGTAAAATAGAGCCCTCCATTGTCAGCAAAAAGGTTTTTAAAGTGCTGATTCCCAGTGGCATTGTTTATAAAAATATGGGTTCCCGTATCCGTAAGATCGCTTATCCATAACTCAGGTCGTTTTACGCTATCACTTGCAATAAAGTAAACCTTATCTTTTAAAACTGCCGGCGTTTCCGGGTCGCTGCCTTCTTTACCGGGGCGTATATCTTTCACCATCATGGTTCCTGCCTCTGAGCCGTCACTTTGCCAAAGTTCCCGGCCAAAAGCCCTTGTATTGGCCGAAAAGACGATGTGTTCGTTATAAACGCAAAAGTGCGAAGGCGAGCCATCAGGTTTCCCCGGATTGATATCTTTAACCAGTACTGTTCCTGCCGTTGTTCCGTTGGTTTTCCAAAGTTCAGTGCCATTGTCAAGGCTGTAACCGGCAAAATATATCTCTCCCTTAAATTTTACATATGGAATCGAATCTCCCCCATCTGCCGTCGGGGCAACATTTTTCAGAAATACAGTTCCATCTTCGGTTCCGTTACTTTTCCATAAGCCATAGCCGTGTATGTTGTCGTTGGCTGCAAAATAGACAACCTCACTATCTGCAAAAAGGTAAACAGGGTTCCCGTTTTGCGTGCCGGGGTTTATATCCTTAACAAGCACAGTGCCGGTGTCGGTGCCATCACTTCTCCATAACTCTGTTCCATGCCGGCCGTCTGTGGCAGCAAAATAAATATAGCTTCCGGCACGGGTAAGATACAAATCAACAGACGAGCTGACAGGCCCCGGCATAATGTCCTTTACCATCTGAGTTCCAAGATCTGTTCCATCGCTACCCCAAAGTTCAAACCCGTGGTTCTGGTCGCTGGCAAAAAAATAAACTTTCCTTCCGAGCGCCTGCAGGGTTGATGCTTTGAAAGAAAGATGTCCGTGATAGTAGCAGCCATCAGCCGCACCTGGGGCAATGTCTTTAACCATCGTTGTCCCTGCCTCAGTACCGTCAGTTACCCACAATTCATATCCATGTAAGCCGTCATTGGCAATAAAGTAGGTAAGATTGCCAACGCTGACAAAATTACTTGGGTTAGAGTTGCCCAAACCGATACAGATGTCTTTAACAATGGATTGAGCCGAACCCAACGAGGCAGAAAATATCAGGAAGAATATATACAAGGCTCTTTTCAAACAGGCGCCATTTTAAAGCAGGTGCGAATATATCAAGATAAAAATGCAGCGCGAATTATGAGTTGCACTTTAGCAAAGATTTATTCTTAACAGATTGATTATTAATGCCAAATCCTGAAGTGGGAGGTATTGTTTACCCAAATATTTGCCCTGGAAAACATGGGGATATAAAAAGTTAAATACATTTTGCTGCTCGAAGCTGAACCAGCAAGGCTAATCGACTTTTGCACATTTGTAAATTTTACGATGTTGGGTTTATCTTCTGCAAATCAAGTACTAAGCAGGGTAATCTTTGAATTATCCACCCTGCTATCATATGTTATAGCAACAATTACTACTTTTTGCAGTAATTTTATATTATAATTGTAATATAAAATCGTTCTCGCTATGTATATTTACAGGAACGTTTTTGGGTAACAGTTTACCGGCATTGATATCCTTTCATACACCCCCCGCTGAACAAGGTAATTAAATTTTTGCCTGAAATTATCTCTGAAGTTTCGGCACATGAAGAAAGCAGGTTATCTTTTGGGGTTTATTCTTTTGGGTTATCTGCTGCTTGAGCTGGGTTTTCGTACAGCTTTTTGCCTTTCAACGGGGGCTCCGTTTTTTCATCCCTCCGGGGCTATTTATAATTATTACCCAGAACTTTTGCCCATTGAAGCAGCTCAAATTTCGAATGCCGATTCTACCTATGATATTTTGCTTTTATCCTGTTCAGTATTACATAAAGACTGGGTAGATGCTGTTGCAGAGATGAACAAATGCATAAGCGTGCCCAAAGGGTTTAAATGTGTAAAAATATACAACGCCTCAGGTGTGGGACATGGCTCACGGGATAATATCATAAAATACGGATTGCTGAAAAACGAGAAGTTCGACCTTATTATTTATTACGATGCAATTAACGATTCGCGTTTAAATAATTGCCCCGCAAATGTTTTTAAATGCGACTATTCGCATTACTTATGGTACGATGAAATAAACCACATTATTGCACATAATGAAATGGATTATACCATTGTTCCTTTCTTTTTCGAATGGATCAAAATCCGTATTAAATGCGTTTTTGATAAAGATGCCTACATCCCGAAGCATTTTAGTATGCGTCCTTAATGGCTTGATTATGGCAACGATATGAAGAGCCTGTCTTGTTATAAAAGTAATCTTCAGGAACTGATAGAAATGGCTCATCAAAGGGGGACTAAATTCCTCTATCTTACTTTTGCTTATAATCTGCCTTCAAATTATTCGTTACAGGATTTTCATAACAGGACCCTTGATTATGCGTTCTGTGATCATTCGCGCGAAACGGAAATTTGGGGGAAGCCACAAAACGTAAGCCGTTTTATTGATAGTGTTAATGCAAATAGTAAAAACTGGGTAGCTCCTTTTAAAAATGCTGCGTGTTTCGATCTCTCTGCCCGTTTCCCAAAATCCGGTACTTATTTTGCCGATGTTTGTCACTTTAGTCCCAAAGGGATGCACGAATTTGCTGTGATAACCTGTTCGAAACTGGATTCACTTCCTGAAATTAACAGCGCTAATTAGCGTTGCAAGGTCTTCCTTATTTAGCCTTATACCGAAAAGAGTACACCAAGCCAGATAAGGTTACTGTTATAAATTTGTTATAATCCGGTGCCGCTGCAATACCGGATTAAACTTTCGTTTATATTTTCTATCTCAGTACTTCATATAACCCGAAATGAATCAATCAGAATATCAGCATTTAATGAACCGGACATGCTTTGGCGTTACCCCGGAAGGCTTGAAAAATTGTATGAAGCGAAGCCGGGAGGAGGTCGTCAACGACTTGTTTTCCAAATCTTCCAGCCCCCGCGAAATGACGGAGGTAAAAAGGCCTGAAGTTGAAAGTATAGTTGCAGAATTGAAAGCCGGAGATGCGGATACCAGAAAGATGTATCGAAAAATGCTGCTTGAAAAAGGAGTGGACCTGAACGTAGCCTGGCTAAAAAAAATGATGACAGAACAGGCACAATTAAGCGAAAAGATGACTTTTTTCTGGCACGGCCACTTTGCCTGCCGCGATGATAATCCGCTTTTACTCCAGTCCCTAAATAATGAAATGCGCGCCAACTCATTGGGCAATTTTAAAAATCTTCTTTTGGCTGTTGCACAGTCGCCTGCTATGTTGAAGTTTTTAAATAACCTGCAAAACAAAAAGGATGCACCAAACGAAAACTTTGCCCGTGAGGTAATGGAGCTTTTTACCCTGGGCAGGGGTAATTACACCGAGCATGATATAAAAGAAGCCGCCCGCGCTTTTACCGGATGGAGTTTTGATAAAGATACCCTCGAATTTCATTTCAGGGAAAAACAGCACGATTTTGGCAATAAGGAGTTTTTCGGCAAAACCGGAAATTTTGATGGCAAAGACATTATTGATATGATCCTTTTTAAGGAGGAATGTGCACGCTTTATTGCTGGTAAAATTTATCAGTTTTTCGTAAATGATTTGCCCGATGAAAAGGTAATTGCAGACCTGGGGCATAAGTTGTACATGAGTGATTATGATATAGGCGAATTGATGAAGGAAATATTTCTGGCTGATTGGTTTTACGAGCCTAAGAACGTGGGCACCCGGGTCAAATCGCCGGTGGAGTTAATTGTTAATACATCGCGTTTTTTAAATGCGGAATATGCCGGTAATGATGCGCTGATATTTGTTCAGCGCATTTTGGGCCAGGTATTGTTTTTGCCACCCAACGTTGCCGGATGGCCCAACGGGAAAAGATGGATTGATAGCTCAAGCATGATATTCAGAATGGATTTTGGACGCAAACTTGTAGATGTAAGTGAATTTACCCAGCGTTTGAAGGCTGACGACGATACGGACCCTAATATGGTTATGCTGAAAGAAAAGAGTCTTAAAAAGAAAGGACGTTTTTTTGAACTGGATGCGACAATTAACTGGGATGTATTGAGTGCCTCCTTCAATAGCACCGCAGATGTTCAATTTTTCAATGATGTGAGCCAGGCCCTTTTGGTTGCAGGCAAGGTTAACTACGATAATGCCGGTTTTCAATTTAAGGAAGGTGAGAAGAGTGCGAAACTGAAAGCTCTGTTTGTTTATTTAACAGGCAGACCGGAGTTTCAATTGTGTTAATCCTGTTTTTAATTAAATAATCATGAAAAGAAAAGATTTCATTCACCTTTCTGCCCTGGCGACAACAGCTTTGATGGTGCCGGATTTTTTAAAGGCATCAAGCCCGTTCATTTCCGCCAATGGGAAAAAACTGGTTATCGTTCAGTTGTCTGGTGGCAACGACGGGTTAAATACTATTATCCCATACAGAAACGATATTTACTACAAATCACGCCCAACGCTGGCCATAAAGGAGGATAAGGTAATTAAGCTGAATGATGATTTGGGAATGAACGATGCCATGGCAGGCATGAAAGATCTTTTTGATGAAGGCATGTTAACCATTATCAACAATGTAGGTTACCCGAATCCTGACCGCTCACATTTCCGCTCCATGGATATATGGCACAGCGCATCTGACAGTGCAGATTACATCAATACCGGTTGGATTGGCCGTTACCTGGATGCCACATGTTCTGGTTGTTCAAAGCCTTACACAGCTATTGAAATTGATGATTCACTCAGCCTGGCTTTAAAAGGCCGGAATACTAACGGCCTTGCCCTCCATGATGTTAATTTGTTCTATAAAATGATGAAGGACGCTGAACCCTTTAATAAGCCCGGATTTACTTCCTCCAACGATAACCTCAACTATTTATACAAGACCCTGGCTGAAACATCTTCCTCTGCCGATTATTTATATCAGAAATCAAACGTTTACCACTCTAAAGCCCCTTATGCGGGTAATGCCTTGGCCAAGGACCTGAAAACCATTGCAGAGCTGATTATTTCGGGAGTGGACACTTCTGTTTTTTACACGTCGTTGAGTGGTTTTGATACCCATGTTAATCAGCAGGGCGCGCAGGCAACCCATTTAAAAGAACTTTCAGAAGGGCTGAACGTTTTTGTGCAGGACCTGAAAACTAACAGTCGTTTGGATGATGTGACTATTTTTGTTTTTTCTGAATTTGGCCGGAGGGTTTCTCAAAACGCCAGTAATGGAACTGACCACGGGACGGCCAACAATGTTTTTGTAATCGGTTCTAAACTTAAAACACCCGGCATCTTTAATGAAACGCCTGACCTTACCCAATTAGATCAGGGCGATTTGATACACCACATTGATTTCAGGCAAGTATATGCTACGCTATTAAACAAACAACTTGGCGCCGATGATGAATTGATATTGGGGAAGAAGTTTGAGCAATTGGGGTTTATATAGCTACTGCTTGTGTGCAGTAATTACAATCTTTCAAACCTTGCCGTAAAGTGCCTTAAAAACGGTGGTTCATAAGTGATTGAGAGGCCTTTGGCCTTTTGACGGTCCTCAATAATATCATCAAATACATCAATCACATATTCAATATGGCTTTGGGTGTATACCCGGCGCGGAATAGCCAGACGCACCAGCTCTGTTTTAGCGGCTTGCAGGTGGCCATGCACGTCATATTTTCCAAACATTACTGAGCCCACCTCTACGCACCTGATCCCCCCTTTGGTATATAGATCGCACACAAGGGCCTGGCCCGGGTATTCATGAGCTGGTATATGCGGATACAATTTACCTGCATCAACGTAAATTGCATGGCCGCCAAAAGGCTTTATTACAGGTATCCCCTTTTCATCCAGGTGTCTTCCAAGGTATTCTGTGCTTTTAATACGATAGTGCAGGTAATCAGGATCAAAAACTTCGTCCAGGCCTATGGCAATAGCCTCCATATCTCTCCCGGTTAATCCTCCGTATGTAGCAAAACCTTCGCTTATTATCAGCAGGTTAGTACACTTTTCGGCCATAGTTTTATCCCTCAAAACCAACAGGCCTCCAATGTTAGCCAGGCCATCTTTTTTGGCACTCATAACAAAGGCATCGCAAAGTTCTATCATTTCGCGGGCAATTTCGCGGTAAGTCTTGTTTTCAAAACCTGCTTCCCGGTGTTTAATAAAATAACTGTTTTCTGCTACCCGGCACCCGTCAATTACAAATAGCAACCCAAATTCATTGCACAATGCACGCAGTTCCTTCGCGTTTTGCATACTAACCGGCTGCCCACCGGCAGAGTTATTGGTGACCGTTAAAATAACTGCCCCTATGTTTTCCTTCCCGTATTTAACAATTAAATCCCGGGCCTGTTGCAGGTCGATATTGCCTTTAAACGGCATGCTGGTTGATGCGTTGAGCGCGTTTTCATGCAGGCAATCAAAAGCCTCGGCGCCAGTAAACTCAATGTTAGCCCGCGTAGTATCAAAATGGGTATTGCTGATAAAAACTTTTCCTTCGCCTCCTAAATAACCATATAAAATGCGCTCTGCTGCCCTGCCCTGGTGGGTAGGTAAAACATAAGGCATTCCTGTCATTTCTTTCACTGCTTTTTCAAGATGTTCCCAGCTATGCGCCCCGGCATACGATTCATCTCCCAGCATAATCCCGGCCCATTGGTGGTCGCTCATGGCAGAGGTGCCACTATCGGTTAGGAGGTCAATATAAACGTCATCACTTCGTATCAGAAAGGGGTTGTAACCGGCTTTTTTCAGTATCTCTATCCGGTAAGCTTCCGTAGTTAAGCGGATTGGTTCAACCATTTTTATTTTAAAGGGCTCGGCGAGGGTTCTTGTTTTATTCATAATCTTTAATTGATTGCAGATAGAAGGTCCGAATGTAGAGCATGGACCACATGCAATTAATGAGAAGAATCAGCTCGGGGTTTGAATAATATTGGCCGGGTATTGCACTCTGAACGGATAAGTAAAGTGCAGTATTTACCTAATTTTAATTTATTGTTAACGTTAAGTCTAAGCTCAAAATAAATTTATTTTCGCGTTTTAAACCTTACAAGGCATGCTTTGTCTTACGGGCAATTATCTCACTTAACCTTATGTCATGAAGAAGCAAATACTCTTTGCATTTACCTTATTTTGTATTTCTCTTGCCTCCCGGGCCCAGGGACCTTATACCTCGGCGGAATATGGTGTGGCAGGAGATTCATTATTTTATACCTCGGTTAATGTTGATACCAGTACACTCAATTTTGCCCAGGCGGGGACCAATGTTGTTTGGAATTTTTCTACGCTTAATCCTAATACACAGTATTATAACGATTACCTCTATCCTGCTACCGCTGGTTATAGAACCGCTTTTATAACCGAATGTGTGGCGGCCGGGGGTACCTTGGGAAACTGCAACGCCCAGTTCACTGCGCTTACCAATCTGGCTTTTAAAAGCCAGAACAACATAAACATTCAGGGAACCATATTTACTGATGTAGTAAGCAATGACCTTAAAACCAATACCACATTAGAAACCAATATATTGGGTGTTACAACCAATATTAGTGGTATCGGAGTTCGGTTTACATCCAAATATACTTCGCCCGATGTTATTTTGAAATTCCCGCTTAACTATGGCAACCGTGATACCTCTTTCAGCGCTTATAACATTGACCTTACTGCTCACGGCGTAAACTTTGTTTACCACGCCCACAGCCGGAGGATTAATTATGATGATGCTTATGGTACACTAACCTCTCCGTTTGCCACTTACGACTCAACAGTCCGGGTAAGGAGTTATGTTTTACACACGGATACACTATATTATAGCGGCGCTGTTATTCCTATTGTTCCTTATACATCCTTTGAATATAAATGGTTCAAATCCTCTTTTATTGGACCTGTATTTACCGCTTCAGGCACATTTGCCGGCGTACAGGAGAAGTTTACCACTGTAACCTATCTTGATACCATTCATTGCCTTACTCCTGTTGCCAAACAACATCATGTTCCTGAGCCACCGGTTATTGATCCATCAGTAGGTTATGCTACCACGAACTTTACCAACAGCAGTACCAATGCCAATACGTACTTCTGGAATTTTGGCGACCCTTTAAGTGGAGCCCAAAACACCTCTACTGCTATTAATCCTTCCCACAACTATGATTCCGCCGGTCTTTACAATGTTCAGTTAGTTGCCTGTAATACAGCTTGCCTTCCTGAACGCTGCGATACCGATTTTTTTACGGTGAACGTTGTTGATTCGGGAAGATTGAGTGCCTCTTTTATTGTAAATCCTGCGGTGGGTTGTATAGAGGATACTATTAAGTTTAAAAATACTTCAGGCAACGCAACCACATATTTCTGGAATTTTGGCGATCAGCATACCAGCACGCTTAAAAATCCATTCCATATTTATACTTTGCCGGGTACATATACCGTAACTTTGATTACCGGCAACGGTACCATCAGCGATACTACTACCCGTACCATTACAATTAACTCCCCTCCATCGGCGCAAATAACAGCAACAGGACCTACCACTTTCTGCAACGGCGATTCGGTAACCTTAGCTGCCAGCGGAGGAACTGTTTACCATTGGAGTAACGGCCACGTAGGGCCAACCCTTAAAGTAAAAACCAGCGGCACATTTACCGTAACTGTAACTAACAGCTGCGGAAGCTCAACTTCTGCGCCAATTACCATAACTGTTAATATACCTGCTGATACGATTACCGCCAATGGCAGCACTTCAATTTGCCGCGGTGATAGTGTTAAACTTACTTCCAATACCATATCCGGTGCAACGTATCAGTGGAGATTGAACGGTAACATAATTGTTGGTGCTACACAAAATACTTATTACGCTAAAACAGCAGGTAATTACAAATCTAATGTTATCGTTAATTCATGCGAAGGGGTTTCGAATATTATTACTGTTACGGTAAGCAATCCACCCACAGCGGCAATCTTCACACAGGGAAACACCAACCTTTGTACCGGTGATAGCCTGAAATTGATTGCTACAACAGGTACAGGTTTTTCTTATCAGTGGCAAAATAACGGAGTGAATATACCGGGTGCAACAGCATCAACTTATTATGCCCACGGTGGCGGCGCTTATACCGATGTTGTAACACGCAACGGCTGTTCGGCTACGTCCAATAGCATTATTATAACCAGTGTAGCAACGCCACAGCCTGTTGTTACCGCGCATGGTGGCACCTCTACTTGTGTGGGTGATAGCATCTATCTTACAACTCCTGTTGTCAATGGTTACACTTATCAATGGTTTTCGAATAATACGCTTATAAATGGTGCCACTAATCAGTTTTATTATGCGTCAGGCGCCGGTAGTTTCAGTGTTGAGGCCTCTTTTAACGGTTGCTCAGGTACCTCGGCTGCAACGGTTACAACAGTTAACCCAAGCCCTACGGCCAATGCAGGAGTTCCTCAAAGTGTTTCGGGTTGTAGTGCTACAACGCTTACACTTGGCAATAATCCTTCTGCATCGGGCGGTACTGCTCCTTATTCTTATAGCTGGAGTCCATCTGCAGGGCTTAATGACAGCGCTATAGCCAACCCAACGCTTAGCCAGATTGGAACAACCACCAATTACGTTCTTAAAGTGACAGACAATAACGGTTGCACTGCCACAAGCAGTGTGCTGATTACGGTTACAGGTTCAAGCCTTACTGCATCTATTACCATCTCAGGCGATACTTCCTGGTGTGTTGGCGCCAACAGTTCGGTTACACTGACTGCTGTGCCTGTGGGTGGAACTTCTCCGTTTATTTATAGCTGGTCGCCACCAACCGGCCTTAACTCAACTAATACTGCTGCAACTACAGCAAATCCCACAGCGGCTGGTACCTATAATTACGCAGTGTTAATAATTGACCATAATGGATGCCAGGCAAGCGCCAGCGTTCCGGTTAGTGTTTATGCTCTTCCAACAGCCACTATTACACCACTTGACACTACAAGCCCTTGTGTTGGCGATACCGTTCATTTTATTGCAGCTCCGGGTTCTGGTTATAGTTACCAATGGTTAAACGGCGGAAATGCTGTTTCGGGTGCAACAAATATCAACTACGCAGTAGTAGCTAGTGGAAGTTATTCAGTAAGCGTAACATCAGGTATTTGCAGTGCTACATCAAACTCAATAACGGTAGCAACCCGTCCTTACCCTAATGCAATTGCCCTTGCACATGCAGGTAACACTATTTGTGCAGGTAGTTCAGATTTGTTATCAGCCGGTACCGGAAACGGTTACGTTTATCAATGGTACCTGGATAGTTTTGGTATTGCCGGAGCTACATCAGCCACTTACCTGGCGCCTGATTCAGGTAGTTATTATGTAGCTGTTACTTTAAACGGATGTACTGCATTGTCAAATTCGGTTTATCTTACAGAAGTGCCTTATCCTTCTGATTCTATCAGCATATATGGTAATACAACTTTCTGTACCGGCGATAGCCTTGCGCTGGGTGTTACAACCGGGGCCGGGTATTTATACCAATGGCAGTATAACGGAAACTATATACAGGGCGCCAACGATTCTACGTTGGTGGTGTATGCTTCCGGAAATTATAATGTTATTGTTATATCATCAGGTTGTTCGTCAACATCTACCGAGGTTCCGGTAACAGTTTATTTATATCCATCCGCAACATTGACTGCAGTGGGTAATCTTACCTTCTGCGGGGGAGACAGCGTAACGTTGAGTGCTACTGATAGTACAGATTACAACTACCAATGGTTTAATAACGTAGGCGGTAACCTCGATTCGCTGCCAAATGTAACGCCATCAATTACCGTAGGCGATTCAGGCTCTTATTATGTAGTTATTTCTCAAAACATCTGCAGCACAACCTCTAATTCGCTTTATGCCAATGAAATTGCGCTGCCTGTTGCAGGTGCTTTCTTAACCGGCGATGGCTTTGTTTGTCCGGGCTCAACCGATACTATTTCAGCTAATGTTGTTCCTGGTTATACCTACCAATGGCAACTGGATGGAACCAACATTAACGGTGCAACCGGGGCTACTTATGCAGCGGCTGATTCGGGTACTTACACTGTTGTTGAAACCGGTTTTAATAACTGCTCAGCAGTTTCAAATTATGCAGTCGTAAGTTATGATTCATGCACGGTTGGTATACCCACCATTGTTGAAAACGAGAGCATATTGCTTTATCCTAACCCTGCCCATAACACAGCAGTAGTTTCATTAAGCTGCAATCAGGCAGGCATTATTTCAATCAAATTGTTTGATATGATGGGCAAATTGGTTGAAGTTGTCTACGAAGGCAAAACTGCCGCAGGAAGCAATTTCTATACTATACCAATGTCTGCATTATCTGAAGGAATGTATATGGTGAGGTTGTACGACGGCTCATCTTTGGTTACCCGGAAATTAGTAAAGGAGTAATTCCCTCTTTTTGATGATATCCTCGTGGGCCCCGCTTTTGATAGAGCGGGGCCTTTTTTTATTGGCGATCCGAAATCGACACACTGATTATATTTGCCAAACCCCGTAATCTTTGAGACATGTCTGTTAACTGCCTTTAATTCAGGACATTATTAACGCCAAATTGTTAGAAAATCAGGGTTTGGAATTTAGAGAATAATGATGCATATTTGCGCTCCCAAAATAAAAAGTCATGAGCAAGGTATGTGAATTAACAGGTAAGCGCCCAATGTTTGGCAATTCAGTTTCGCACTCAAACGCGAAAACCAAACGTAAGTTTTTACCGAACTTGAAGAAAAAGAAATTCTTTATCCCTGAACTGGATGAATGGATTGAATTAAAGGTTTCTGTAGCTGCCCTGCGCACTATCAATAAGAAAGGTATTTATCCTTACTTAAAGGAACTGGCTAAAAAAGGCGAAATCAAATTGAATTAATAATTGTTCAACTAACAGACAATGGCAAAAAAATCAAAAGGTAACAGAATACAGGTTATTCTTGAATGCACCGAGCAAAGAGCAGCGGGCATTGCTGGAAGCAGCCGTTACATGACCTATAAAAACCGTAAAACAACTACCGAAAGACTGGAGTTGAAGAAGTACAATCCATTTTTGAAGAAAGTAACTGTTCATAAAGAAATTAAATAATTGACCAATGGCAAAAATTTCAAAGAACGCGAGAACTGACCGTGCTACTGTAGCGGGTTCTAAGGATTATGTTAAAGTAATCAAAGCGGTAAAAGGCAAAACCAATAAATACTCTTTCCTTGAAAAGATAGTTCACAAGGATAAGGTTCAGGATTTTCTGGCTGGCAAAGAATAATTTCTGGCTGTCAAAATTATATCATAAAGCATCTTTCGTAATGAGAGATGCTTTTTTCATTAAATAATATCCCTTCTGTTTCGTCATTAGTATTAAAATTAAAATCCTTGCAGGATTAAATGTTATGGGACTATTCAGCTTTTTTACCAAAGAACATAAAGAAGACCTTGACAAGGGCCTGGAAAAAACGAAAGAAGGATTTTTCTCAAAATTGACCAAAGCCGTTGCCGGTAAGTCGAAGATTGACGAAGAAGTTCTTGATAGTTTGGAAGAGGCCCTGATATCCTCGGATGTGGGCCTGCAAACCACTATTAAGATCATTAAGCGCATTGAAGAGCGTGCGGCCCGCGATAAGTTTGTTACTACTTCTGAAATGAACAGGCTCATCAAGGAAGAAATTGAGCGCATCCTGGCCGAAAATAAGAATCAGGACCTGGAAAACTTTGATACCCCTGAAGGTGTTAAGCCATACGTTATAATGGTTGTAGGCGTAAACGGTGTGGGTAAAACCACTACCATTGGTAAGCTTGCCTATCAGTTTAAAAAAGCTGGCAAAAAGGTGCTGGTTGGTGCCGGAGATACATTCAGGGCTGCAGCTATTGACCAGCTGCAGGTTTGGGCCAGCCGCGCTGATGTAGAAATAGTAAAGAGCCAAATGAATGCAGACCCTGCATCAGTGGCATTTCAGGCCGTAGAGAGGGCAGTGGCTATTGAAGCTGATGTGGTGTTGATAGATACCGCTGGCCGTTTGCACAACCGGGTAGACCTGATGAACGAGCTTACCAAAATACGCCGGGTTATGCAAAAAGTAATACCTGATGCGCCGCATGAGGTCTTGCTTGTATTAGATGGCTCTACAGGCCAAAATGCGGTTGAGCAGGCTAAACAGTTTACCGCAGCCACGCAGGTTACTGCTTTGGCTATTACCAAACTTGATGGAACTGCAAAGGGCGGTGTTGTATTGGGTATCAGCGACCAGTTTAATATCCCTGTAAAATACATTGGGGTAGGAGAGCAGATGGATAAACTGCAGGTATTTAATAAGAAGCTGTTTGTAGACACATTGTTTAAAGGTGCGTAAAGTATGAAGACCAAGGCCATTAAAAAAGATAAGGTAAGTGTTATAACCCTGGGTTGTTCAAAGAACCTGGTGGATAGTGAGGTGCTGATGAATCAACTGCAGCACGGTGGCTATGATGTGCAGCATGATAAATGGAGCAAGGGAAGAAACATTGTAATTGTAAACACCTGCGGCTTTATTGACCGTGCTAAAGAGGAGTCAATCAATACCATTCTGGATTACGCTGATGCAAAAAATGCCGGTAAGATTGAGAAGTTATATGTAACCGGCTGCCTTTCGCAGCGCTATAAGGATAATCTTGAAGTCGAAATACCGGAAGTAGATGCATTCTTCGGAACGTTGGAATTGCCACGACTGCTCAAAACGCTAAAAGTTGATTACAAGCACGAATTGATTGGCGAACGCTTTTTAACCACGCCTGTTCACTACGCCTATCTGAAAATATCTGAAGGATGTAACCGTACCTGCTCGTTTTGCGCCATACCACTTATGCGCGGCAAGCATATTTCTCGAACCATAGAAGACTTGGTTGGCGAAGCAAAAAACCTGGCAAAACAAGGAGTAAAGGAGTTGATCTTAATAGCTCAGGAGTTAACCTTCTACGGTCTTGATATTTATAAGAAACGCCGTTTACCCGAATTACTGGCTGAACTTTCGAAAGTAGATGGCATTGAATGGATACGCCTTCATTATGCCTACCCAGCGCAATTCCCTTTAGAGATTATAGATGCAATTGCCGAAAACAAAAAGGTATGTCATTACCTGGATATGCCGCTGCAGCATGCTAGCGATAATATACTTAGCGCCATGCGCCGAAACATTACCAATGCCGAAACGCTTGACCTGATTGCCAAAATAAGGGCTAAGGTGCCAGATATAGCTATCCGTACCACTATGCTTGTTGGTTTTCCGGGCGAAACAGAACAGGATTTTGAAGACCTTAAAACGTTCATTGAAAAAGTAAGATTTGACCGCCTTGGTGTATTCACTTATTCTCATGAGGAGAGCACACGTGCCCACATTCATGCTGACGATATTTCGGAAGAAGTGAAACAGGAAAGAGCGGCTGAATTAATGAGCATTCAGGAACAGATAAGCAATGAACTCAATCAAAAGAAGATAGGCCAAACCTTTAAAGTGCTATTTGATCGTAAAGAAGGCGGTTACTTTATTGGCCGCACCGAATTCGACTCTCCTGAAGTAGATAATGAAGTATTGGTTCCTGCTAAAGATGCCTATGTGCGTGTAGGTGATTTTGCCCATGTAAAAATTACAAGTGCCGAGGAGTTTGACTTGTATGGAGAACTGGTATAGAGTTTTATTTTTGGAAGCAAAAAGCCTCTGCATTTTATAATGCAGAGGCTTTTTATGATTATCAAAATCCTAGTAAGTAAGTATTATATACCCGTTTTCTGTCTCGTATCCCGCTGTTACAGTTACAGCACTTACGCCTGCGCCTCCTGTAAAGCTGTAGCCGCCACCACCACCGCCACCGCTGCCACCGCTACCACCATAGTAGCCCGCACCGCCGCCGCCGCCGCCTTCATAATTGCAGTTTATATCAGTAGCCTCTCCGCCCGCTCCGCCATTGCCAAGCGTTCCGGCGCCGCTGGCGCTTTCACCGGCTGGGCACTGATCGTACAAAGTAGAGGCACCTCCAACTGTTGAAGTTCCGGCTTTACCCGCTTCTGCCGCTCCGTTTGACCTTGAGCCATTGGTGGCCGGCTGTCCGCCATTGCCTCCATTAACAATACTTGCATAAGTAGCGCCGGAACCACCGCCGCCACCTGCCATGAGAACAACATTAGTAAGTAAAGTGCCATTTACCCTGATGTCTGTGGCTCCACCACCTCCTCCGCCTGCACCCCACCCATCAAGGTTCGAATAGTCAGTATTGGCACTTCCCCATCCTGCACCGCCGCTTGCGTCACCGCCAATTCCTCCAACTCCGCCTGGCGTTACTGAATAGCTGTTAACCGGGTTACCGCCTACTGCGCCAACGTTCAAATACAAAATATCGCCTGGGTTAACCGATAGCGTTGCTTTAATTCTGGCACCCTTACCCGGGGTTCCTGAGGTGGTATCAATATCATACCCCTTGCCACCTGCGCCAGCGGCCATGTCAATGGTAACCGTATTAATACCCGATGGAACGGTAAAAGTATTGTTAGAAGGTGTGTTATAGGTTAAAGTACCATGATTAACCACACTAACAGGGCTGGCTAAACTTCTGCTTAACTCAACCCATTGTGTGTTCACTGCATCGTATATCAGGTATATATTCGAATTATTACTGGTAAAATTCATGTTAGAGCCGTTATTTAAACGGCAGGGCACGGATCCCGTAATGACCGAATCGCTTGGCAGGCGTGCCTGGTTTACGGAGTTGTTCATCTGAATTATCAAATGCTGACCGGCGCTTCCCGCAGGCAGATAAAATACTGCATTTGCGGCCGTTGAAATTGTTGAATTTATTAAAATGTAACTGCTGGCCGAGATAGCAGATGAGGAGGCAAGTAGAGTCCCGTTGCTAACCGCAATGGGTCCACCCGGCATGGTAGATAACGACCCGTTAACGCTAAGCTTTGCCGCCGGAGCAGTTGTGCCTATTCCAATGTTCGCTCCGTTATTGTAGATATTACTATTGTTTAGCACCCATTGAGACCCATTCCAGTAAGTAGTATTACCGGTTGAGCCTCCTGCAGATAATAACCCGGTTGAGCCGGTAACACCGTTAGCGCCGGTAAGGCCGGCGGTACCAGTAGCTCCATTATTCCCGGTTGCTCCTGTAGCGCCAGGGGTGCCATTTGTTCCTGTGGGTCCGGCGGCACCTGTAGCTCCGGTTGTGCCGTTAATTCCGCTTGGCCCCGTTAGTCCAGCGGTTCCTGTGGCGCCGGTAACACCTGTAGTTCCATTCGTTCCATTCGTTCCGTTCAATCCGGTTGCTCCGGTTAATCCATTCACGCCGGTTGGACCCGTAATTCCTGTAGCACCATCGCTGCCATTGGTGCCTGTGGGGCCCGCGGATCCTGCGAGGCCAGTGGCGCCGTCAATTCCGTTAGCTCCGGTTGGTCCCACTGGCCCGGTGACACCGGCTAATCCATTCGCGCCCGTCGAACCTGCAATTCCCGTGGCACCGTTGCTGCCATTAATACCTGTAGGGCCCGCTGTTCCAGCAATACCGGTAACACCGTTAATTCCGTTGGCTCCTGTTGGCCCGGCCGCACCGGTGATTCCGGTTAATCCATTAGCGCCTGTTGGACCCGTAATTCCTGTGGCACCATTGCTGCCGGCAACACCGTTAATTCCATTGGTTCCGGTCGGTCCTGCGGCCCCGGTTAGTCCATTTAAGCCGATAGCACCTGTCGGGCCGCTGATTCCTGTGGGCCCATTCGCTCCGTTTATACCCGTTGCACCAACGGCTCCTGATGGTCCGTTACTACCTGTAGCGCCCATTGCTCCTGTTGCCCCCCTGGCTCCAATAGCGCCGGTAGGCCCGGCAACTCCGGGTGTTCCATTACTTCCTGTGGCTCCTGTTATACCAGTTGTTCCGTTGGCCCCCCGTAAACCCGTCGCACCCGCGTTTCCTGTGGGACCTTGCATTCCCTGCATTCCGGTACTCCCGACAGCCCCTGTAACGCCCTGTGGGCCTTGAAGGCCGGTAGCTCCCTCTATTCCAACACCTGCAACTCCTGTAGGCCCGGTTGCCCCGGCTTGGCCCTGGGCACCCGTTGGCCCAAGTTGCCCGGCTGATGAATTGCCGGCAAACAATGCGTAAGGCACGCTCAATAATTGAGTAATACCCATGCTCATATAGTTGGTTCCACCACTTGGGTCAACTTCCACCTGCAAATACTTTGCTCCTGTTGACCAATCTACAATTGCCAAATTGGCTGCGCTACCTATCTGGTAAGTAACCAACCCGAACTGATTAGTTACCACCGTGGATGTCTCGGTAAAAACGACTGCCCCGGTATCAGAAATATTATGAATCTTAAAACGAATGCTTACGGCTGTATTTGCCGGCAGAGGCTGACCAAAACCATTCCTGATCACCGCCTGGTAGTTTACCTGTTGCGGAGCCTGCGACAAAGCGTATTGTTGTGTACAAAAAATCATTAGTGCATAAAGTAAAACTTTCTTCATAGTGAGTCTGTTTAGAAATAGAAGTAAATGATGATTAATACTGAATCCTCTGATAAAACAGATAAACGGGAGGCAGGCTAATTGAGGGAGAAAGGCCTTAAACCGGCAATACCAAAAAAATGTTTGGGGAGTACTTACTTGATGACGAAAATAGAAGATTTTTTAAGTCCACGTATTTATTTTGAAAAGATATAAAATACACTTGCCATGCCCGATTAGCGCAATGTGCATCGGAACTTAGAATTCATATTCCGTCAAATTTTTAAAATAGGTTTGCTGCAATTATAATTTCAATTAGGTTTGAAGAATGATAACCCCGTTTAAAGAAATAGACCTGGATAAAACAGGATTGCTTCCTCCACTGATTATTGACTATTTACACGACAAAGAATCGCTCAAAGGACTATACAAATTTCCTTTTTCATTTGATGCTTTTGCAGATGTCATCAGGGAGAAAAAAAAAGATGATACCAACAGGCCGTTATTGGTCAGGGTGTTAAAGGATCAATATAAAGATTTGAATGAAGCTCATGTGGTGAGTGCGAACATCGAGTCGCTTTTGTCAGATAAAACATTTACAGTTGTTGCTGCACATCAGCCTTGTTTGTTTATGGGGCCTCTCTTTAATATTTACAAAATTGCCTGTGCCATCAATCTCTCCGTTCAGCTAAAGAAGGCTTTTCCTGAATATCATTTTGTTCCTGTATTCTGGATGGGCAGCGAGGATCACGATACTGAAGAGCTAAACCATACATTTGTTCAGGGCAAAAAAATGGAATGGAGTGAGGCCGGACCCGGCGCTATTGGTAGGATAAAAACTACCGGTTTATCGCATTTGGTTGAAGAATTAAAATCGTTGCCAATCAGCAACCACGTCATATCTATCCTTGATTCGGGCTTAAAAAAGTTTGACTCTTTCGGCACCTTTACTCAAAACTTTGTGCATGAAATTTTTAAAGAACACGGGCTTGTAGTTTTAGATCAGGATAACAAAGAACTGAAGCAAAGTTTTGCCGGCATCATAAAGGAAGAAATAACTGGCTTTACCGCAAATAAGGTTTTAAAACCTACGCTTGATATTCTTGAAGCCGGTTATAAAGTGCAGGCAATGCCAAGAGATATTAATTTCTTCTATTTAGGAGATGGCTACCGCGAGCGTATTTTATACAATTCACTTACTCAAAAGTTTGAGGTAAAAGATCAAGGCATCTTTTTTACGGAAGAAGAAATGGGGTTCGAAATTGATCGGCATCCGGAGAGGTTCAGCCCCAACGTTATTTACCGGCCTATTTATCAGGAGCTGGTATTGCCTAATCTTGCCTTTATCGGCGGTGCCGGTGAGCTAAGTTATTGGCTTGAACTGGAGGCATTATTCGACCATTATCAGCTTAATTATCCGATGCTTGTTTTACGCTCCTCCATGGCAATTGTGAATCCGGGATTTCAGAAAAAACTGGAAAAACTTAGTTTAGATATATTTGACTTGTTCGGTGATATTGAGCAGCTTATAACCCGTTATGTGAAGAATAATCTTCAGGGCGATATTCAATTGACCGAGGAAAAAGAGAAACTGGCGGCAATTTTTAACAGCATTTCTCTGAAGGCTGAGGCAGTCGATATAACGCTGAAACAAAATGTAGCTTCCGATCAGCAAAAGGCCCTGGCATTTTTGGAAAGTATGGAAGGGAAAATGCTGAAGGCCGAAAAGCGCAAACAGGAAACTGCTGTTAATCAGATACGCAGTGCCCATGCCACCCTTTTTCCGGAAGGCGAATTACAGGAAAGGAGGGAAGGCTTTATACCTTATTACGATAATGAATTCATTTCCGAAATTGTTAAGCTTGCCAATCCTTTCGATAAGACATTTAAGATTTTAGTAAAGGAGTAAGTGTAAGATTTTACAACTTCTAAGAAGTTGTAAAGTCTGGCGCCGGTCAATTGCCCATTCTTGCTATCTTCAATATATGAAAATACTTTCCTCCGAACAGATACGTGAACTTGATAAATACACAATTAAGCATGAGCCCATCTCTTCTATTGATTTAATGGAACGTGCCGCTTCAAAAGTTTTTGAAGAACTTGTTCCGTTAATCCAACCCAACGAAAAGGTATATGTCTTCTGTGGCACGGGCAATAATGGAGGCGATGGACTTGCTGTAGCGCGGATGCTTATCAGCACAGGCTATAATTCCGTCAGCATCTATGTTGTAAAGCAAAGCCCCAATGCAAGCGCAGATTTTTTGGCCAACGAAGAACGCCTGAAAAGGCTATCCCCAATTAACTATATCGAATACGAAAAAAACATTCCGGTTATCGAACACCCTGCTGTAATTATTGACGCCATTTTTGGCAGCGGTCTGAGCAGGCCGGCTGATGATATTGCCGGTGCTGTTATTACTGCTGTTAATAACAGCAGTAATGTAGTATATTCAATTGATCTCCCGTCTGGTCTGTTTGCTGATGCCGCTAACGCAACAACAGATGTAATTATCAGATCAACCTGCACCTATACCTTCCATGCCCCAAAGCTTAGTTTTCTTTTTGCCGATAACGGAAAGTTTGTACCTGAGTTTAAAATACTTGATATCGGACTGTCTGAAGAATATACACCGGAAACACCGGGGAATTACGAATACATTGACGGGGATTTAATTGCCGGTATTTTTAAGAAACGCGATAAATTTTCACATAAAGGCAATTATGGACACGCCTTGATATGTGCAGGTAGCTTTGGTAAAATAGGTGCTGCAGTTCTTTCTGTTGCTGCTGCTTTGCGTAGTGGTGCAGGCCTGGTAAGCACGCACATTCCCAAATGTGGTTATGATATCATGCAAACTTCCAACCCCGAAGCAATGGTAATGGTCGATGCCTCTGAAACAGAATTGACCGGATATACCGACTATACTAAATATGCTGCCATTGGCGTAGGCCCGGGAATTGGAAAGGAGCCTAAAACAGCGAATTTTATTGAAAACCTTTTCAGGACCAATCACAAACCAATGGTGATTGATGCCGATGCATTAAATATCATTTCAGATATGCATTATTTAAGACCTCTGATTTCTACAGGCTCAATATTAACTCCGCACCCCGGTGAATTCAGGAGATTACAGGGGGCATGGAAAGATGATTTGGTTAAAATTCAAAAGCAAGTTGCTTTTTCAAAACAGTGTAGGGTAGTTATGGTTTTAAAAGGTGCTAATTCTTCAGTTTCAACTCCTGATGGCAAGGTATACTTTAATAGCACTGGTAATCCCGGAATGGCAAAAGGTGGAAGTGGAGACGTCCTCACCGGTGTTATAACCGCCCTGCTGGCGCAGGGATACTCATCTGAAAATGCTGCAATCCTGGGAACCTATATACACGGCCGCGCCGGCGATATTGCTGCTTCCGCTCTTGGCGAAACCGGGATTACAGCCAGGGATATTATTCAGTTTCTACCCGAAGCGTTTACTGAATTTGAGTAGTTAAACAGGCTTCTGTTGCTGTTCTGCCTTTTTTGCATAAGGCGCTAAAAGGTCCCAGATAAGAAGATAGCTCGTGTCTTTATAATTTTTTAGTTCATTCTTTTTAACCCAGCGCACTTCCTCTATATCTTCTTCGGTTTGTGGGGTAAGCTGGTTTTGCCCCGGCATTGCTTTCATTTCAAACCAACTGGTTTCTTTAAGGCAGGGGCGTCCCTTTAAACGATATGCGTGGTAAGTAATGCATGGTTTCTCGTTTACAGATTCCACCTTTACCCCCGTTTCCTCTTCAACTTCACGCACTGCACCCTCTATTATTTTTTCGTTCAGCTCAATTTTACCTTTGGCCATGTCCCACTTACCCCGTCTGAAAATTAAGAGCATTTCATCATGCTCATTGGTAACAATGCCCCCCCCCGCAATTACTATTTCCATGTTCTCCAAAATGTTACACATAGTTTCACCGGGTTTGCAGCAGGCAATAAAAATATTGCCCGTAGTTTCTTTATCGAACAGAATAGACGGATCAGTCAAAAAGTCCCGTATCTCCTTTTCTTCAGTAAAAATCCGCGTAAAGTTTTTGTTTATTTGCGTTCGGTCTCCTGAAATGAGCACGAACGAATCATTATAGTAAATTTTATAATTGCAGTACATATGGTCTATAACAACGTAATTGCCCGTGAAGTTGCAGAGTATTTGTTGGAAATTAAAGCGGTTGTGTTAAATCCCAATGAACCCTTCACCTGGGCCAGCGGTTTAAAGAGCCCGATTTACTGCGATAACCGCAAATCTCTATCTTATCCTAAGGTGCGCAATTTTATAAAAACGGCTTTTGTAGACATTATAGCCGATGAGTTTAAAGAGTGCGATGTTATAGCTGGAGTTGCAACCGCTGGTATACCGCATGGGGTATTAATTGCCGATGTAATCAACAAACCATTTGTTTACGTTCGCGACAAAGCAAAGGGACATGGGTTGGAAAACCTGATTGAAGGTAAACTTGAAAAAGGACAGCGGGTCGTTGTTATTGAAGACCTGATTTCTACCGGCGGAAGCTCTTTAAAAGCCGTTACTGCCCTCAGGGAGGCTGGCGCAGAAGTACTAGGTTTAGGCGCAATTTTTACTTACGGTTTTCAAAAAGCGGTAGATGCTTTTGCTGAGGCCGACTGCAAATTCTTTACCCTTTCCGAATATTCCATTTTGCTTGAAATAGCTGTTAAACTTGACTACGTTAAGCCTGAAGAAAAGGCAACCTTAATAAGGTGGTACCAGGACCCTGCCGGCTGGCTGGCTTAAACTGTCCGGGCCTTAGTTATAATTTGGATTTGCGCTGACTACTTTTTTATTTGGTGCACTGGCGCGCGCTCCGTTGTTCTCCGTCTTGCTTATAAACTCATCAATAATTTCAGCAGTACGTTTAGGGTGCACCATATGATATAAGTGCTCACGGAACAAATCGTCTTCATGCTCGTTGGTAATGTCCATTACCTCTATGCCTTTGCAGTTTTCGTAAATACGCGGCACAAACCTTGCAACGCCGTCGCGCTCGGTTTTTAAAATTAAAACAGGTATATTTTGTTTGGGTATGTTAATCAGGCCCTGTTGATTATCGAATACAATGCTTTCTTCAAGGGCTGAATGAATTTGAATAGCAAACACTTTCGCCGGCAGGCGGTTCAAAGCTTTCTCAATAGGAATTCGGTTAAGGTGTGGCAACGAATCCATATTGGTCATCAAATACAGAATACGTTCCTTCGCCGCCGACCATATTCTTTCCCTTAAAGCACTCTCCTTGCTAATGAGCCATTCAGAAAGTTGTATCCCTCTCTTTCTTACACCCGACTTGGTATCAATAGGTATCACGTTTCTTAACGTTAATATCAGCGTTTTTGCAGCAAACCCTTTGGTAAACGAAAGTGCAGGAATGATTACATTATCTAAGAACCCCAGGGTAGCATGTTTTGCCTCCTCTCCAAAAAACGGATTAGCACCAATGCGACCACGCAGATATTTTTTAATTGCCGGATACCTGTTCAACTCCCGGTCAATCATCATAAAGTAGAGATTGCCCATGGAATGGTCGAAAATATATACGGGATGGCCTTTGGCGCCAAAAAACTCAACTACGGCCTCTATGTTCTTTGCAATGTGTTCTGAGTATTCGGCCGGTGGTAAATCATTCGGTATGGAACCATAGTGCATGGCTGCTGCAATGTATTGCCGGGTGCGTATGCGTGCTAATAACCCGTCAAAAGAGTTTAATCCTAAAAAGCCGTGTACCATTACAATAACCGGTAGCTTTTCCTTGGCATTTTCATTGTAAGGATATGCTGTATCAACGCGGATTGTGCTGATGCCGTATGGGGTTTTGCGTTCTACTTCTATTTGTGGCCATGTAAGAGCTTTGTCATCTACAAAAACGGTCATGCGCTTTTGCACATCTGGCAAGAACCTTAAAAAAGCCGGGCTTCTGTTAGGATTTACATCTGTCGAGTATAACCAGGCCAATGCACGTCGTTTATCCGCTTTAGTTGCCAGAAAAGCTATCCGCCTCGACTTTAATAAAAAGTTTGGAGTTCCCGTAAGTTCCTTTTCCCCGCGGTTGGTAACTACAGCTGCTATTTCGGAAGAATCAAATGCTGTTGATTTGCGCTCAATTGCCGCCACTCTGCCTGTTGGGTCACAGGCCAGAAATACATAGTCAAAGCCTTTTTTATCATGCTCTTTCAGATACGCGCTTATAGAACGGTTAAAGTCAGCGGCGTAAGCCTCCAGGCTCTCGCGGTTAAAATTATATCCTATTATCTGGCTGCGGGTTACCTTACCTGTCCGGAAAAGCTTCTTTATAAACTCCCTGGCATCCATAATACCCTCCAGGTTGCGTTGCCTTATCATGGGCGAATTGACAAACGTGTAAAGAATATTCTCCGGGTGGCTTAATTCGTCGTAGTGGTCAAAAATATAGCGGTATGCCCCGGCGGGCGATTTACCATGCGAAAGGCCTACCATAAATTTATGCCCTTTTTCAAGGGTGCGGTTGGCGTACTTGATAAAATCCTTTCCTACGGCCTTATTGAAATCCTCCTTTAAAAGAAAGTATTTGGTATTAGGTACTTCCGGGGTAATCGTTCCGTATGTGTTCTGCGCATCATGCGATGCAATCATTTCTTCTCCTGGGCTCAATTTACTGTCATATTAAAATACACCTGCGATATTGCAGAATAGTTTACGCGGCTTGCGGGGGAATTGTTTACCGCTTTAACTATAAAAAATGCTATCTCGAAAATAATGATAAAGTGCAGATTTCCTAACCTGCAGGTAACTATTACTCCGGCAAACTGACGGAAATCATAAAGCCGGTTCTTGTTTGAGAATGCTTGTTATCACATGTAATGACCATTGATTTGCTGGCATGATTACCCGGTTAGCTTATTTCAATATCCCGTTCCTTTTTGGAAGCAACCGGGCTGGGGTAGGTTAACGTTTAGAGTTTGTCTTTAAATTGTAAACTTCAAACTAAAAACTTCAAACTGACTTTAAACTGTTTGCCATTTATGTTTAAATGGTTATTCTTGTCAAATAATCGTTAAATCATTATTACCTGATGGCCACCAAAAAAGCTCCGGCAAAAAAGAAACCAAGCCTGTTAACAGAGGAAGACAAAAAGTTTTTCGAGGCATATATTAATAACGCATCACCAACCGGGTTCGAGGCTGAGGGACAAAAGCTTTGGCTTGGTTATATTAAACCGGCAATTGATAAATATGAAGTAGATAATTACGGCACCGTATATGGTATCGTTAATGCATCGGCAAAGTTTAAAGTAGCTATTGAGGCCCACGCCGACGAAATTTCGTGGTTTGTTTCTTACATAACCGAGCAAGGGCTGATATATGTAAAACGCAATGGCGGCAGCGATCATCAGATCGCCCCTTCAAAGCGTGTTTGGATTCATACCCGTGATGGTAAAAAGATACCTGCAGTATTTGGATGGCCCGCAATACACACCCGCTCAGCCGGAAAAGAACAGGCCCCCGAAATGAAAAATATATTCCTTGATCTTGGCTGTACTAAAAAGGAAGAAGTGCTTGCCAAAGGGGTTCATGTAGGATGTGTTATTACGTACCAGGACGAATTTTTTGTTCTGAATGACCGCTATTTTGGAGGACGTGCGCTCGATAACCGCGTAGGAGGTTTTATGATTGCCAAGGTAGCACGCATGCTGAAAGAGAATAAGAAGAAATTACCTTTTGCCCTGTATATAGTTAACTCCGTTCAGGAAGAAGTTGGTTTACGCGGGGCAGAAATGGTTGCACACACCATTCAGCCTGACTGCGCAATTGTAACCGACGTTTGCCATGATACCACTACACCTATGATAGACAAAATGGTTGAAGGCGACTTTAAAGCCGGTGATGGCCCGGTATTAACCGTTGGTCCGGCAGTGCATAATAAATTATTAGACTTTGTAATCGGAACAGCAAAAGCCGGCAAGATACCTTATCAGATAGATGCTGCTTCCCGTTCAACGGGCACTGATACAGATGCCTTTGCTTATACATCAGGAGGTATTCCTTCCGTGCTTATTTCATTGCCCTTGCGCTACATGCACACCACCGTCGAAATGGTTGCCATTGATGATGTTGAAAACGTAATTCGCCTTATCTATGATTCACTTCTTAAACTTAGTCCCAATTTCGATTTTAAGTATTTGAAATAAAGTTGACTGGCTGATGATTACGAAGCCGCTTCGTTAAAGTGCCAATTTTTTTCAGAGCGCCACAAAAGTGCCTTTACACTTTTCAGGCTAACGATAGTTACTATATATTGAAAATAAATAAATTAAACCTTTGCACTTGCTGAAAAAGCAAAAAAAGTGTAAAGGTAAAATATGTGTATTTACCTGAACGTTAATAGATTACAAAAGCCCTGATTCCGAAGGCTGATATTTTTCAAAAAGTGTAAACCCCGGCAGATTTCCTCTCCATCATTGCTATTATCCAACCGGTGGCGGCGGTGGAGGTACGTTGCTGAGCAAGCTGTCAAGCTCTGTTACATTGCTCGCCTGTGTCCAGTTCGCCATGCCGGCTTTCCAAACAAGGGTGTCGCGTTTTAAAGTTCCGTTTTGCACCAGTTGAGGTAATTGGTCTATCCCAAACGGCCCGTTTTGTTGCCCGTTAACCGCAGTATAAAACTGCACAACCGGTGGTGGGGGAGGAGGTGTATTTATTTGCTGTGTGGTATTAGTCATTACATCGCCAACTATTTTGCCCATGCCCATGCCAACACCAACACCAACGCCTATCCCGCCAATACCTTGGTTTGCGGCGGCAGTCTCAATGCTTTCCGTTGTTCTGAACTGCGCCAGCTTCTGCATATCAATTTTATTAAGGCGCGAGTAATCAAATATCTCCTTCTTAATATCATCCGGCATCGAAACGTTTTCTATTACAAAGCGCGTAATTTTTAAGCCGTAAGCATCGAAATCTTCATTCAGTTTATCGGTGCATAATTTCGACAGGTCGTCCAGGTTTGCAGCAAATTTCTCAATAGGTAAATTTCCCTGGCCGGCAGCGTTGGTAAATTTATTTACTATAAGGCTGCGTAACTGGCCGTTCACCTCGTCTGTGGTATATTCTCCCTCTGTTCCTGCAACTTCTTTAATAAACTTCCCTGCATCAACCACCTTATATGCAAATGATCCAAATGCCCTTAGCTCTATCATGCCAAACCTGTCGTCACTCAGGGTTATCGGGTTTTTTGTGCCCCATTTCTGATCAATAAATTGCCTGGTGCTTACAAAGAAAACGTCTGCCTTAAACGGACTGTTGAATCCATATTTCCAGCCCCGTAATGTGGCAAGAATTGGCATATTCTCTGTTTGCAGCGTATACATCCCCGGCTGGTAAACGTCGGCAATCGTTCCTTCATTTAAAAATACTGCCTGTTGCGATTCCCGGACAGTAAGCTTGGCCCCCATTTTTATTTCATTCTGATAGCGTGGAAACTTCCATACCACCGTATCAGTTGTGTTATCCTGCCACTCAATGATATCAATGAACTCGTGCGATAATTTATCAAATAGACCCATATGTTTTTAATTTTTTTAAATTTTAAAACCGGTAGCCCGGAAACCGCCTATGCCGTTTATGTCAAAATTATTGTAATTATATCAGAACGCTAATGAAGCCATTGTTATTTTTTCGAAAAATCAGGGTCCTGGGCAATTGACCCTGGCAATTTAAACAAGCCTGAAATAAGCCTGATCGTCCTTTCTTTGATGGTTGCGCGTGGATTCCGCCCTTATTTAATTAAACACACCCTTACTCCACAAATATCTCTTTATCCTGAAATAATTATCTGTTTTATACCTGATTTCTATAAAAGGCCTGCCCATTGATCGGTCAAGCAATCAAATAAGCCACTGTTGTACCTTCCTTAAATATTGAAATAAAGGCTTTTGAAACAATTTTCACTCCTTATTCGTAAAATACAACTAAAGGCTTGTGGCAGAATGTGCTACGCTTTTATTGACTTATAAATCATATTAAATTGTCTCAAAAAATGGGCTTTTTTGTTGTATGGAACAATTAAAAGTGTTAATTAATAAATTATAATAGAATGAAAATCAATGTTTTAATAAAATAAAAGTAAAATAATGCCTTTTTAGGCATAAAACTTGATTCTAAGGCATTGTTCTGAATTCCTCCAAAAAATATAATTATATAACAATTTGTTGCGCTCAAAACAACTTATGAGAAACCACTTTACCCGGAAAGGACTGCGTTTTACGTTTTACACATTCGTTATTGTAATTCAGTTTTTGCTAACCTGTGTCAACAATGTATCGGCACAAATAACATATAGCCAGGGTTTTGAAGGCAATACCGTATCTCCCTGGACAAGCAGCGGCTCTTATGGCTCTTATTTGTTTACTACCGGGGCAGGCAGTTTGCCAACAAACTCGCCCCACGGTGGAAGCTATCAGCTGGAATGGAATTCTTACAACGCCCCAAGTGGCGATGCTCAAACCCTTTATAGTCCGGTAGTCGATTACAGTGCCAGGGGGTCAAACACACCGACAATAACCTTATGGTTTTGGAGGGATATCACTGCTTATACAGGTTCAAGCTATAGTTCTGAGGGGCTCAGTGTTTATATTTCTACCTCCACATCAGGGGGAACACTGTTAGGTTATATTCCACGCGACGGAACTGCAGGTATAAGTGGCTCTTATATTTCAGGAACTTCAGCACCAAATGCCAACGGATGGTACCAATACACTTTCAGCGTTCCGTCTGGTTATAACGGATCCACCAATTATATTTTATTGAATTTTTATTCGCAGTACGGTGATAATTGCTATGTAGATGACATTAATTATACAGCCTATCCTTCTCCATGTACATCAGCTGGTGCCTGGGCAGGTTGGGGAAGTAGTCAGGGACCATGTACCAATGAGGCCGCTATAGCCCCAACATGCTATTCTCAAACTATTTCCGTTCCAAGTACCGGTTATACCTATACATCCATGATGGGTGGCAGGAGCTATACTTTTAGTGCAACCGGCGGTAGTGGATGGGGGACTCCGTATATCAGCACCTGGTACCTCAATTCAGCAAATACTGCATGGATATATATGGGTGGCGGTGCTAACTCTGCCACCATCACCACGCCAACTTCCGGTAACTATACTTATTCCCCTGCCGGTGCAGGCGATTCTTGGCAATACCTGGTTGAAGTAACAAACGGAAATTCTTGTACTACTAATAATAATGCATGGCCGGGTAGTTCGGCAACTCTGACGTACAAAGAGAATGGAACAAGTGCGCCCGGTAGTCCTGCTGCAGGAACAGCCGGAAGTAATTCATGGAACGTTTTTGCATACAACACGGGTGATTTGAGCCTGGGCACAACCACCTATTTAGGATATTATACCACCAGCGGTGTTACGTATTCAACCCTGGATGAATGGAATAATGATGAAGCTCCCAGTTTCACCCCTTCCGAAAGTTTAACATCACCTTACACCGCTACTGTAACTGCCTATCAGGGTTGTAACGTAAATAATAACTACCACACGGTGCAGCATGTGCGTCAGGGCTTTCCTTGCGGTATTTACAAAATTGATATCGCCGATCCAGCCAATGAGTCGGATAATCTGGGTATGGATGATAACGCAGAAATATTATTGAATGGTTCCCAAATTTGGGGTCAGGCAGGATGTTGCTCACAATGGCTTAACTTGGCTGCTGGTAATACCGGCACTAACATCGGTGCCCAGTATATTTTCCTGGGGTCTGGTGATAAACTTGATGTAAGGCACCTGGACGGTTGTGGAGGCTCAGAAGATGGTTTGGTATTTACCTCAGAGTCATATACAGCCCTTTCGGCCAGCGTAAGCAGTGCCCAAACTATTTGTAATGGTGGAGGAACAGCATCTGCGCTTACTGCAACAGCATCAGGTGGTACCGTTCCATATTATAATGGGGGTTCTTATTCTTATCAATGGCAGTCTTCATCTAATAACTCCACCTGGTCAAACATCAGCGGCGCAACAAGTTCAACTTATTCTCCGGGCACCGTTACAACATCAACTTATTACAGGGTGTTGGTATCTGATAAATGTACCAGCAATACAGCTTCAAACTCTGTCGAAATAACCGTTTATCCTTCTCCGGCCATTGCTGATGGAACCTTTGGTACTAACCAGTGGAACGTTTTCGGTTACAACAGCACTACCGTCGGAACAAGTTACTATGGCGATTACCAGATGCCCACCACCATTCTGAGTTTTGACTCCAGGTTAGGCGTTGCAAATTCCAATGCATATAGCTGGAACCAAAGCACCCAGGGGCCTTCAAATGCTTCAGGCTATGTTGGATGCCCTTTTGGCAACACCAACATCTCGTATCGCTTTATGCGCAAAGGGTTCCCTTGCGGATATTACACTATTCTTTACGCCAACGACGATGGCGCCTATCTGAAAATTGACGGAACTACTATTACATCTCCCGGATGTTGTACCCCTGGCGGAAGTGCGGCCATGTCAGCTTCTTTCGGAAGTTTCTTTCTGGGTCCTAATTCAACAGTAGAGCTTGGAGTAACCCAGGGTGGAGGAGATACTTATGGTGGCTTGCAGTTTACCAGCGGTGGTTCGCTGGCTATTAACTCTTCTGCAGGACCGGATTGTGCGGGCTCTACTACAGCTTTAACCGCTAATTATGGCGTGCCTGCCAGCGGAAGCACCGCAGCAGCCTGGTCAGTAACAAGCGGTGGCAGCTACGGTTCAATTTCCGGAACAACCTTTACTGCCGGGCCAAATACCAGCGGTAGCAACCAAACTGTAGGTATACAGGTAAGTGAGGAAGGATGTACCGCCACCCAAAACATAACAGTATATTCTACAATTGGGGCCACCTTAACGGGAGGAAGCACCAACATCTGCTATAACACTACACCAACAACTTTTACTGCAACCGGCAGTGGTGGGACTGGTTCATATAGTTACTTGTGGTATAAAAATTCAGCCTCAACGGGCGTAACCACCAGCACATATTCACCTGGTAACCTTACAGCAACTTCAACAATATATTGCGCTGTTACCAGTGGTAGTTGTGGTACCGCCAACACAAGCACTTATACTGTTACTGTTGATGGAAACCTTACTGCAACCTTATCCGGTGGCAGTACCAATATCTGTTACAATACTACCCCTACGGCATTTACGGCTACAGGTGGTGGCGGAACCGGTTCATATACTTATCTGTGGTACCTGAACAGTTCATCAACGGGTATAACCACCAGCACCTATTCACCTGGTAACCTTACTGCAACCTCAACAGTATATTGCGCTGTTACCAGTGGTAGTTGCGGAACAGCCAACACAAGTACTTATACTGTTACTGTTGATGGAAACCTTACAGCAAGCTTGTCCGGTGGCAGTACCAATATATGCTATAATACTACCCCTACGGCATTTACAGCCACAGGTGGTGGCGGAACCGGTTCATATACTTATCTGTGGTATCTGAACAGTTCATCAACTGGTATAACCACCAGTACCTATTCACCTGGTAACCTTACTGCAACCTCAACAGTATATTGCGCAGTTACCAGCGGCAGTTGCGGAACGGCCAACACAAGTACTTATACTGTTGCCGTGGATGGAAACCTTACCGCAACCTTATCGGGCGGCAGTACCAATATATGCTATAATACTACGCCAACAACCTTTACGGCAACAGGTGGTGGCGGAACGGGCTCCTATACCTATCTGTGGTATCTGAATAGTTCATCAACGGGTATCACCACCAGCACTTATTCACCCGGTAACCTTACTGCAACTTCAACAGTTTATTGCGCGGTTACCAGTGGTAGTTGCGGCACTGCCAACACAAGCACTTATACTGTTACTGTTGATGGAAACCTTACTGCAACCTTATCAGGCGGCAGCACAAACATATGCTACAACACAACTCCGACAGCCTTTACCGCAACAGGGGGCGGAGGTACCGGTTCGTATACTTACTTATGGTATCTGAATAGTTCCAGCACCGGCGTAACCACCAGCACATATTCACCTGGTAACCTTACTGCAACTTCAACGGTTTATTGCGCTGTTACCAGCGGCAGTTGCGGTACAGCCAACACAAGTACTTATACTGTTACTGTTGATGGAAACCTTACTGCAACCTTATCAGGTGGCAGCACCAATATCTGTTACAACACTACCCCAACAGCATTTACGGCAACTGCCGGTGGCGGAACGGGCTCCTATACTTATTTGTGGTACCTGAACAGTTCGTCAACAGGTATTACCACCAGCACCTATTCACCAGGTAACCTTACCGCAACCTCAACAGTATATTGCGCCGTTACCAGCGGCAGTTGCGGTACAGCCAGCACAAGCACTTATACAGTTGCCGTTGATGGAAACCTGACCGGCACTCTAACCGGCGGCAGTACCAATATATGCTATAATACTACGCCAACAACCTTTACAGCGACTGGCGGTGGTGGAACTGGTTCTTACACTTATTTATGGTATAAAAACGCTGCATCAACGGGCATAACCACCAGCACATATTCAGCCGGTAACCTTACTGCAACTTCAACGGTTTATTGCGCGGTAACAAGTGGTAGTTGTGGTACAGTCAACACAAGCACTTATACTGTTACTGTTGATGGAAACCTTACAGCAACCTTAACCGGTGGCAGTACCAATATCTGCTACAATACCACACCAACAGCCTTTACTGCAACGGGCGGTGGCGGAACGGGCTCCTATACTTATCTGTGGTATCTCAATAGTTCATCAACGGGTATCACAACCAGCACTTATTCTCCTGGCAACCTTACTGCAACCTCAACGGTTTATTGCGCAGTTACCAGTGGTAGTTGTGGTACCGCCAACACAAGCACTTACACTGTTACTGTTGATGGAAATCTGACGGCAACCTTATCAGGCGGCAGCACCAATATCTGCTACAACACCACCCCAACAGCATTTACGGCAACAGCCGGTGGCGGTACAGGTTCATATACTTACTTATGGTATCTGAATAGTGCATCTACGGGTATTACAACCAGCACTTATTCTCCGGGCAACCTGACTTCAACCTCAACGGTTTATTGTGCGGTAACGAGTGGTAGCTGCGGTACAGTAAATACCGGCACCTATACAGTTACTGTATATGGAAACCTTACAGCAACCTTATCCGGCGGCAGTACCAATATCTGCTACAACACCACACCAACTGCATTTACTGCAACGGCCGGTGGCGGAACCGGTTCTTATACTTATCTGTGGTATCTTAATAGTTCATCAACAGGCATAACCACCAGCACTTATTCACCGGGCGCCCTTACCGCAACTTCAACAGTATATTGTGCAGTAACAAGCGGAAGCTGCGGTACGGCTAATACCAGCACTTATACAGTTACCGTATACGGTAACCTGGCAGGAGCTTTAACCGGCGGCAGCACCAATATCTGCTATAATACAACGCCAACAACCTTTACAGCTTCCGGTAGCGGTGGAACCGGCTCATACACTTACCTGTGGTATAAAAACGCTTCGTCTACCGGCGTTACCACCAGCACTTATTCAACCGGCAACCTTACCGCAACCTCAACAATTTATTGTGCGGTTACCAGCGGTAGCTGTGGTACGTCAAATACTTCATCATACACAGTAACTGTTTATGGTAATTTAACGGCCTCCATCAGCGGAGGCACTTCGCCGGCATGTTACAGCACCGACCCGGGTACCTTTACAGCAAGCGGTAGCGGTGGAACCGGCTCTTATACCTATCAGTGGTATAACAGTTCGGGTTCTATAGGCGGAGCTACCAACAGTACTTACGACCCGGGCACATTACCAGCCTCTAACTCATATTCATGCTCAGTTACAAGTGGTAGTTGCGGAACCGTTAGCACGGGCGCAAAGGCTATAACAGTTGAGCCGGCAGTTTCCAGTTATGGAACAGTTGGCGCCTCGGGCGGATTGACCCAAACCGTATGCGATAACGTGGCTCCTAACAGTGGTAATCCATTTACGGTAACAGGTGCGGCCGGAAGTTCAGGCTCATTCACATACCAATGGTATTATCAGGCCGGCCTGGTTGCCGCACCAAGTGGCAGCAGCACTACCGGTTGGACAGCCTGCTCAGCAACTCAGGGCACCGGATATAATACCAGTAGCTTTACGGCAGCAGGCACCGCTTCTAATATTACCTATGCATGTTTCGTAACTACGGCCAGCCCTGTTTGCGGCACCGGTCAGTGGGCAAGCAATGATGTTCAGATAACCGTACTAACCAGCGGCCCGAGTGAATCATCCAGCGGGGGAGGAAGTTTCTGTATCGGAGCCAGCGTAACACTTACATCTAATCTGAGTGTTGTTATACCGGCAACATACCAGTGGTATAGCTCAACCAATATCGGGTTTTCTTCGCCTGCAACGATCAGCGGAGCCACCTCAACTACTTATGCTCCTCCTACTTCAACTGCAGGCACCCTTTACTATGAAATAATAGCAACGTTTACCGGTTCAGGATGTAGCCCGGCTACCTCTAATCCTCAAACAGTTGTAGTTTATACTGCGCCAACAGCCGCAATCAGCGGAGGAACCTCCCCAATATGTTATAATACTTCACCGGGTGTGTTTACTGCAACAGCCGGTGGTGGGTCAGGTAGCTATACGTATCAGTGGTATAACAGCGGGGGCTCAATAAGTGGTGCTACTAACAGCACTTATAATCCTGGCAACCTGACAGCTTCTAATTCTTACTATTGCTCAGTTACTGATGCAGGAGGGTGCGGTACGGCAACAACATCAACTACTGCAATTACCGTTTATTCTAACCTTACAGCTGCTATCAGCGGTGGAACAACCCCTCTGTGTTACAACACTTCGCCAGGTACATTTACAGCTACAGCGGGTGGTGGTACCGGCAGCTACACCTATCAGTGGTTTAATGGTTCAGGTTCAGTAAACGGAGCCACTGCAAGCACTTACGCTCCCGGTAACCTTACAGTTTCTAATTCATTTTATTGCGCTATTACAAGCGGCAGTTGCGGCCCTGTAAATACTCCGGTTAGTAACATTACGGTACATGCTAACTTAACAGCAATCGCCACCGGTGGAACAAGCCCTATATGCTACAACACTGCTCCCGGAACATTTAGAGTTACTGCAAGTGGTGGTGCCGGTGGGTATGTTTACCAATGGTATAATTCTTCAGGTTCAATCAGCGGCGCAACGGCCAGTAGCTATGCTCCGGGCAATTTAACGGCAAGCAATACTTATTCATGCTCTGTTACAAGCGGAACCTGTGGTACTATCAGTTCAAATGCAATCAGTATTACTGTCGATGCCAATCTTACCGCCGGCGCAACCGGAGGCACATCTCCGATATGTTACAACGGTGATCCGGGTGTAATGACTGTAACAGGTAGTGGAGGTACAGGCAGTTATACGTATCAATGGTATAACAGTGGTGGCTCAGTAAGCGGGGCAACTTCCAGTACTTACGATCCCGGCAACATTACGGCCAGCAATACGTACTCATGCTCGGTAACAAGCGGAAGTTGTGGTACGGTTAGCTCAAATACCGTAAGTATTACCGTCGATGCTACTCTTACAGCAGCCATCAGTGGCGGAACTTCACCAATCTGTTACAATACCGATCCGGGCGCATTCACTGCAACCGGAAGTGGAGGCACCGGCAGCTATACCTACCAGTGGTATAACGGTGCAGGTTCAATAAGCGGCGCAACATCCAGCACCTACGACCCCGGTAATTTAAGTGTATCAAATTCATATCACTGCTCCGTAACCAGCGGAAGTTGCGGTACGGTAAGCACATTAACAACTGCAATAACCGTTGATGCCAGCCTTACAGCCACCATCAGCGGCGGAACATCGCCAATTTGCTATAACACTTCGCCAGGCACATTTACAGCCAGTGGCAGCGGTGGTACCGGCAGCTATACTTATCAATGGTATAATGGGGCCGGTTCAATCAGCGGTGCTACAGCCAGCACTTACGCACCCGGCAATATTACAGCCAGCGATGCTTACCATTGCTCAGTAACCAGCGGCAGTTGCGGAACAGTTAATTCCAATACTATCAGCATAACGGTTGATGCCAACCTTACAGCCGGCATCAGTGGCGGAACGTCGCCAATATGTTACAATACCGCACCGGGCACATTTACTGCCAGCGGAAGTGGCGGCAACGGCAGCTATTCATACCAATGGTATAATGGTGCAGGTTCTATAAGTGGTGCAACAGCCAGCACATATGCGCCGGGCAATATAACCGCAAGCAACACTTACAATTGCTCAGTAACCAGTGGAAGCTGCGGAACAGCAAACTCAAATACAATCAGTATAACTGTAGATGGAAACCTTACAGCAGCTATCAGCGGCGGTACATCACCAATCTGTTATAATACCGATCCGGGCGCGTTCACTGCAACCGGAAGTGGTGGCACAGGCAGCTATACCTACCAGTGGTATAACGGCGCAGGTTCAATAAGCGGCGCAACATCCAGCACCTACGACCCCGGTAATTTAAGTGTATCAAATTCATATCACTGCTCAGTAACCAGCGGCAGTTGCGGTACGGTAAGCACATCAACAACTGCAATAACCGTTGATGCCAGCCTTACGGCCACCATCAGCGGCGGTACATCGCCAATTTGCTATAACACTTCGCCTGGCACATTTACAGCCAGTGGCAGCGGTGGTACCGGCAGCTATACTTATCAATGGTATAATGGGGCCGGTTCAATCAGCGGTGCTACAGCCAGCACTTACGCACCCGGCAATATTACAGCCAGCGATGCTTACCATTGCTCAGTAACCAGCGGCAGTTGCGGAACAGTTAATTCCAATACTATCAGCATAACGGTTGATGCCAACCTTACAGCCGGCATCAGTGGCGGAACGTCGCCAATATGTTACAATACCGCACCGGGCACATTTACCGCCAGCGGTAGCGGCGGCACAGGTAGCTACACCTATCAATGGTATAATGGTGCAGGTTCTATAAGTGGTGCAACCGCCAGCACATATGCACCGGGCAATATAACCGCAAGTAACACTTACAATTGCTCAGTAACCAGCGGAAGCTGCGGAACAGCAAACTCAAATACCATTAGTATAACTGTAGATGGAAACCTTACAGCTGCTATTAGTGGCGGAACTTCACCAATCTGTTACAATACCGATCCGGGTGCATTCACTGCAGCCGGAAGTGGTGGCACCGGCAGCTATACCTACCAGTGGTATAACGGCGCAGGGTCAATAAGCGGTGCCACGGCCAGCACTTACGATCCGGGTAGTTTAACTATTTCAGACTCTTATCATTGTTCAGTAACCAGCGGAGGATGTGGTACTGTTAGTACCTCTACAACAGGTATCACCGTAAATGGAAATCTGACAGCCTCTGCAAGTGGTGGAAGTTCCCCTATCTGTTATAACACGGCCCCTGGTACACTTACTGTAACCGGCACCGGCGGCACCGGAACTTACTCTTACCAGTGGTATAATGGCGCGGGTTCTATAAGCGGGGCAACGGCCAGCACTTACGCACCGGGTAGTCTGACAAGCAGTAATTCTTATCACTGCTCAGTAACCAGCGGCACCTGCGGAACAGTAAGTTCAAATACAATCAGTATTACAGTTGACGCCAGCCTCACAGCTTCGGCAACCGGTGGAACTTCACCAATATGCTATAACTCTGCGCCAGGTACATTTACCGTTACCGGCACCGGCGGCACCGGCAGCTATTCATATCAATGGTATAATAGTGCAGGTTCAATTAGTGGCGCAACAGCCAGCACTTATGCGCCGGGCAATATAACCGCAAGCAACACTTACAATTGCTCTGTAACCAGCGGCAGTTGCGGAACGGCTAATTCAAATACTATAAGCATAACTGTCGATGCAATACTTGCCGGTAACTTAACCGGTGGTACCTCACCCATATGTTACAATACAGCACCTGGTACCTTTACGGTAACCGGAAGCGGCGGAACGGGCTCATATACATACCAATGGTACAACAGCGCAGGTTCTATAAGTGGTGCCACTGCAACTACTTATGCTCCGGGCAATTTAACCTCGGGCGATTCATATACCTGCTCGGTAACAAGCGGCAGTTGCGGAACAGCAGCTTCCAATACTATAAGTATAACTGTTGATGGAAACCTCACAGCCAGTATAAGCACCGGCACATCGCCAACATGTTATAACACCTCGCCAGGCACCTTTACAGCAACAGGTTCCGGCGGAACAGGCTCTTATACCTACCAATGGTATAATAGTGCCGGTTCAATCAGCGGAGCAACTGCCAGCACCTATACCCCCGGCAACTTAACCACATCAGATTCTTATACCTGTTCGGTAACCAGTGGCAGTTGCGGAACAGCTGCCTCTAATACCGCAAGCATTACAGTAGATGCAAACCTGGTTGCGGGAACAGTAGGTAGTGATCAGACTGTTTGTTCAGGCTCAACCCCTGCTGTATTTACAAGCAGCGCATTACCTACCGGCGGCACCGGCAGCTACACCTATCAATGGCAAAGTTCGGCTGATAACACCACCTGGACCAACGTGGCCAGCACCGCTACCACCTATGCTCCGGGACCACTTACCTCGCTTACTTATTTCCGTCGCCAGGAAACGTCCGGTAGTTGCGGAACCGTATATTCTAACGTAATCACTATTACAATCGGCGGAAGCTTGCCTGCAATTTATCCAACAGTCAGCACCAACCCGGTATGTATCACATCAACCGGTGGCGGTACCAATATACAGGTAACAGGTTCAACGGTTGGGGTAAACTATCAATTACAAACCAGTTTGGGCGCCAATGTAGGAACGCCTGTCGCCGGCACTGGTGGCACCATCAGTATGCCAACCGGTAACATCACTGCTAATACAACATATCAGGTAATGCAATCATCATTGTCAGGTTGCACCGCCACCACTCCGGCCAACATAACCGTAGTAGCCGTTGACCCTGATATTGCGTTTGGTTCACAATTAGCAGGTGGCCATTATACCTTCGGCAGCCTCATAAGTCCGGCTTTGCCTTCAGGTTGGAGCACCCCTGCCAATAGTAACAGCAACAGCTGGGGTCTTCAGACATCTAATCCTGCCACCAGCGGCAGCTACTCTTATATCAACAGCACAGGCGGCAGCAGCAATGCCTCTACCGGTGCCTATATCCAGACCCAAACAGGTGTAACTTCAGCCACTCCTGGTATTGACCTCATTACCGGCAGTATCAACACCACCGGTATAAGCAATATCAGTGTTCAATGGGCAGCTCAGAAAACTGCGGGTTACACCGGCTCAGTAAACTTATACTACAGTATTGACGGCGGAACTACCTGGACTTCAGTCTCATTCTCTGACGTGCCTGCTAACCTGACCGGTACTCCATGGACCCTTGTCAACAACACCGTGCAGGTAAAACTACCTTCAAACGCAGGCAACCAGTCAAGCCTCATGCTTAAATGGACTGCCAACCCGTCTACCGGTTCAGACTATTACAGTATGAACGATATCGGTATCTACGGTCTTGGTAAGATTATCAATTGCGGTGGCACCAGCATATCTCTGCCGTACCTCAACACCAGCTGCACCGCCTCAGAATACAGCCTCAGTGCCGATGCCACCAACCCATGGCCATCCTCACCGGCGTTCAACTATGTAACCGGTGCTGCTTTCTCCGGCTCAGCTATATCCATTGCCGTTCCTTCAACTACCGCCAACGGTACCTATAACCTTGATATCAAGGTAGATGACGGAGCAGGCAACTATTCAGGCACAATAGTATTCCCTGTAACCCAGGACATGATAATAACTGCAACCCCGGGCCTTGACAACTGCTCATGCAACTACACCACCAACGGTGGCATAGGTTCGGCCTACGGTAACATCGTAACCGTGTATGCAGCGGGCGGAACAGGCAGCGGCTATTACTTCAAATCAGCCGGAGTAGTTGATACGCTCCTTTCAACAGTTGACGCCAGCGGAATATCAACCTCAGGCACAGGCACCCAAACCGGAACTGCAGTGAAAGGCGTATTCTGGTCAAAAGCCGACGGTGCTACCCACACCTATAAAGTATCAGACGGATACTGTACTACAACCGCAACCAGGGTAACCCAGGGCAGCGTACCAACCTCTATACCGTTCGGCAGTGCCACCGGTCAGCCAACAGCTATCACTACAGGTGCAGGTGGGGGCAATGGTATCAGCGGCAGCTTTAATAACAGCGGTTTAGGCGATCCTAACATCACCAATGTAAACGGCACAGCCTTAACCTGCCACCAAACAGCCGACTTTGGTAATAACTGGGTAGTTTACCAGGTAAACAACGTTAACAGTGCAGGCGTTCCGCTTGCTAATGACAGCACCAACAACAAAGCCGTGGTTGAAATCAACAACAATGGCGTAAACCTCGACTCGGTAGAAGTAAGCGTTTACCGCGATGCCAACCTGCCGGCCATAACCAACGACCTGTCAGCCATAGCCTGCAGCGGATATACCCAATATGCCATGGAAAGGCACTTTATGATTAAATCCAGCAAATCAACAGGTGCCAACTCGTTTAATGATGCGGTAGGCGTAAGGTTATACTTCACCGATGCCGAATTCCAGGACTTAGCTTACTGGACCATGCATGTAGCCCAGACGGCCACCGGCGATGCAGCAAGTTGTGCTTATGGCGATACAGTTACCAACCTCAACTCCATTTACGTAACCAAATACACCGGAGCCAACGAAGACGGTAACTATAGCAATAACTCGCCGTCGGGTCTATACAGGGTGTTTGGTAAAAACGCAGCCAACCCCGGCAACGGGCCGCTGAGCGCAATAGATGGGGGAGGAGCAACATTAACCACCGGAGGCAACACCAACCTGCACTATGTTCAGATGAACGTAAAAGAGTTCTCTGAATTCTGGCTGGGCGGTTCACAGGATAACGGCTCTGCGTTACCTGTTGAGATGGTATACCTGGAAGCTGAAGCCATGAACAACGACTCCATCCAGGTAAGATGGGCAACACAAACCGAGGTGAACAACCACGAGTTTGATGTTGAACGCAGCACAGATGGCAACACCTGGACCACCATCAATGTAACCCCGGGCCATGGCAATAGCTTAACCGAAATAGAATACACCTTCAACGACCTGAATGTAGTACCCGGTGTAACCTATTACTACCGCTTAAAACAGGTAGATAACAACGGCAACTACCAGTATACCGGTGTGGTACAGGCCATCATCCGTGCCGAAGGGGCCTTTGCGGTTATGAACTTTGTTCCGAACCCGACCGTGGGCAACACCCAGTTAACGGTAGTAACCACCAAAAACCAGGAGATAAATGTTGACTTCTATAACATGCTGGGCGAAAAAGTATTGAGTGCAACAGAAGAATTGAATGCAGGCACTAATAAAATAGATTTTGACCTGCACCGTTTTGCAGCAGGCACTTACTCGGCGGTAGTAACTTCCGAAAACCAACTCTACACCAAGAAAATTGTAATTACAAGGTAAGCGCCCCTCGTTACCACATATTAAAGGCCGGAAACAGAACAAGAGTTCTTTTCCGGCTTTAATATTTTAAGAACATGAAACAAAAACCGGCTGCTCTCCTGTGCCGGCGAACAAATTTGCAGGTTCCTTGTTTTAGAAAACTTTATGAAACCAGGCAACAAGTCAGTTATCGTAATAGGTTCAGGTGTAGGAGGGTTGGCCAGTGCAGTAAGACTGGCCCGCAGGGGTTTTTCTGTAACCGTTTATGAAGCCAACTCTTCTTTTGGGGGCAAGGCAACCAAAATTGAAAAAGATGGATTTTTCTGGGGATTTGGCCCATCGCTTTTTACCTTTCCGAAATTGCTTGATGAACTCTTCGTGCTATGCAACAGAGATCCTTCTGCATATTATCGGTATCACAGTATTGACCCTATCTGTAACTATTTTTTTTCAGACGGAACCCGTTTAAGCGCTTTTGCTGACAGGCATAAATTTGCTGACGAAATAGAGCAGAAAACCGGCGAGCCATCTGCTAATGTTGTTCGCCATTTGGATAAAATTAAAAAAGTATATGATCTTACCAAAGACATTTTTCTGTTCAACTCAGTTCACAAAATCAAAACTTACCTTACTTTAAAATCATTAAAAGCTTTGTTTAATCTTTCTTCCATAGGTATTGATATAAACATGAACAAGGCCAATAGTATTGATTTTAAAGACCCCAGGGTAGTCCAGCTTTTTAACCGGTATGCAACTTATAACGGTAGCGATCCCTACGTCGCTCCTTCAACCCTCAATGTTATTGCACACCCTGAATATAATGAAGGCGGTTATTTCCTGGATGGAGGAATGCCTGATCTGTCACAGAGCCTCTATAACCTTGCCATGGAACTGGGAGTAAAGTTTCAATTTAATGCCCTGGTCGAAAAAATTGAAATTGAAAATAATAAGGCTAAAGGTGTTGTGGTAAACAGAGTATTTCATCCAGCCGGTGTGGTTGTCAGTAACATGGATGTTGTTCATACATATTTAAAATTAATGCCTTCGCAAAAGCCGCCGCAGAAAATTATTGAACAACCGAAATCCACTTCTGCTCTTATTTTTTATTGGGGCATTAAAAAGGAATTCGCCGCACTGGATTTGCATAACATATTTTTCAGCGGAAATTATCCCGCGGAGTTCGATTTTCTTACTAACAAGAGGCTCATTTATAACGACCCTACGGTTTATGTTTTCATTAGCAAAAAATATCAACCAAAGCACGCTCCCACTGGTTGCGAAAACTGGTTTACTTTGATAAACGTCCCCCCTGATACCGGGCAGAACTGGGATGATCTCATTGCCGCCTCCCGGAAAAATATAATAGCTAAATTAAACCGGCACCTCGGCGTTGATATTGAACCTCTGATAATATCTGAAACAATTAACTCACCAAAAACAATTGAAGCTAAAACGTTGTCACACCTGGGCGCCCTGTATGGCAGCGCCTCCAACGATAAATATTCAGCATTTTTGCGGCACCCTAATTTTAGCAGAAAAATCAAAAATCTATACTTTAGCGGCGGCAGCGTTCATCCCGGGGGCGGAGTGCCGCTATGTTTACTTTCCGCAAAAATAATTGATGAACTCATTGGTGAAGTTTAAAGTCTTTGCGCCTTCCGTTTTATATCCTGTGGCGATTGCAATGCTGATCGTCAATCACATCGTGGGCATAATCGGTCTGAATATCCCGGTCAGCCGGTCTCTTTTTGAAAACATTTCATACATAAATCTCATAATCAGTTTTGTTCTGGTAACAGCTTTTCACTCACCCGTTAACCGCAACTTATATTTGTTTTGTGCTGGTGCTTTTGTCTCAGGTATGGCTGCTGAAATTGCGGGTGTAAATACCGGGTTCCCTTTTGGCGCATATTCTTATACCCCGGCCTTGGGCCCGCAACTTTACCACGTGCCCATAGTTATTGGCCTGAACTGGATACTTCTTAGTTATGTATGCGCGGTGTTTATGAAGCGCTTTGTAAAACAGGGTTGGGGCTCAATTGTTGCTGCCGGCATTTTGATGGTTGCTATAGATATTTTGCTCGAAGGTTTCGCTATCCGCCATCATTTCTGGAGCTGGAAAAATCATATCCCTCCTGTAACTAACTATATTTCATGGCTTCTTGTTTCAGTATTTATACAGTTTGTTTTTCAAAAATTAATCTCAGGCTGCACAAATGTAATTGCCTCAAAATACCTGCTTGTTTTATTTCTTTTTCTTCTGCTTGATCAGGTTGTTTCATCCTGTTGTTGAACTTTTATCGCACGTTCTTGTTTTTAGCCCATGATTTCCGGAATAATTGCGTTGGCCATTGGATTTACCGGTATGGAAGTGGTAGCTCACCTGATGCATAAGTATGTCATGCATGGCTTTTTATGGTCGCTCCACCGTTCCCATCATCAAAAGGGTAAGGGGTTTCTTGAAAAGAACGATTTGTATTTTCTGATTTTTGCTTCGCCTGGTATAGCCCTCATTGTTAAAGGGGTAAATTCGGGGTTTGACTGGACATTTTTTCTGGGTCTGGGTATTGCCTTATATGGATTTACTTACCTGCTGGTTCATGATATTATTATTCATCAGCGGGTACGCTGGTTTACCAAATTCAATAACCGTTATATCAGGGCTTTGAGGGCCGCACACAAAGCGCATCATGCAAACGTAGATAAGGACGCCGCTGTTTCCTACGGCATGCTATGGATTGATACAAAATATTTCCCTCCAAAAACCATTTCCGATAAATTAAGTGGTCATAACATTTTATTTTAGAACCCGGAAACAGTATTGTCCGCAATAACTGTTTATAAACGATTGCTGATATCATGGCCGAGTATTCAATAAAGGAGGTAGAAACATTATCCGGCGTAAAAGCCCATACACTGCGCATTTGGGAGCAGCGCTACC
>Ga0364860_10034_pt2 | contig 88911 bp, 71 predicted proteins | sample ExccelAu500001D4_FD_206916 | JGI IMG/M metagenome (GOLD analysis project Ga0364860, IMG submission 206916) | Enriched cells from Trout Bog Lake Hypolimnion, Wisconsin, USA - BchlTB.Aug20.5000.01 .D4 | ecosystem: Environmental > Aquatic > Freshwater > Lake > Hypolimnion/Profundal zone | place: USA...
TTGCTGCTCTCCGTCACTGCCGCCCCCAGTATAATAATCTCATACATGAAAAAACTAATGTGCAAAAGTTAGGCGAAATTAGCACCATGAACCTACCTCAGAAACGGGTACTTTGGTTGGACGTTTGAAAAGCCAAAATATACGGCGCACAAAACAAGCACCCAAGATCACGGAAATATGTTGCCCGGTGTCACTTGCTATATCGGCCAAACTCTGAATTCGTTCTTGATCCACTATAGTGGGCATTTTTCTGCGATTCACCTCATCCCACCGTTACGCCCTTCGCGAACATTTGCTTGATGCCTCTTAGGGCCTGGCGGGTGCGTTCTTCGTTTTCGATGAGGGCGAAGCGGACGTGGGCGTCGCCGTAGTCTCCGAAGCCGATGCCGGGTGAGACGGCTACCTTGGCTTCGTTGAGCAGGAGCTTGGAAAAGTCGAGGGACTTCATGCCTTTGTACTGCTCGGGGATTTTGGCCCAGACAAACATGGTGGCCTTCGGCGCGGGGACGATCCAGCCGGCTTTGTTGAGGCCTTCGATGAGCACGTCGCGGCGGCTGCGGTAGGTTTCGCAAATCTCGCGGACGCAGTCTTGCGGGCCTTCAAGAGCAGCAATGGATGCGACCTGGAGAGGCGTGAAGGTGCCGTAGTCAAAGTAGCTCTTGAGACGGCTGAGCGCTGCCACCAGCTTCTTGTTGCCGACCATGAAGCCGACGCGCCAGCCGGGCATGTTGTAGCTCTTGGAGAGGGTGAAGAACTCGACGGCAACATCTTTTGCGCCGGGAACCTCGAGGACGCTGGGGGGCTTGTAACCGTCGAAGGCGATATCGGCGTAGGCCAAATCCTGAATGAGGTAGAAGCCGTACTCACGGGCCATCTCGACGAGGCGGGCGAGGAAGGGCAGTTCCACACATTCCGTGGTCGGGTTCGACGGGAAGTTGACGATGAGGGCCTTGGGGCGCGGGGTCATGCGCGGGATGAGCTGTTCAAGTTCCGCCAAAAATTGCTGCTGGTCGTGGACGGGGACGCTGACGATGTGCGCTCCGGCGATGACCGGGCCGTAGATGTGGATGGGGTAGCTGGGATTGGGCACAACTACCGTGTCGTTCGAGTCGAGGATGGCGAGGCAGAGGTGGGCGATGCCTTCCTTGGAGCCGATGGTGACGATGGCTTCGGTCTCGGGATCGAGGTCCACGTCGTAGCGGGTCTTGTACCAGTTGCAGATGGCCTTGCGCAGGCGCGGGATTCCCTTGGAGACCGAGTAGCGATGGGTGACACCCTTTTGCGCGGCCTCAATCATCTTGTCGACGATGTGTTTGGGCGTGGCTCCGTCGGGGTTGCCCATGCCGAAATCGATAATGTCTTCGCCGCGGCGGCGCGCGGCCATCTTCATCTCACCGGTGATGTTAAAGACATAAGCCGGTAGGCGCTGAATTCTTGAAAACTCTTCCATGATGACTCCAGTGTAAAGCCAGTGGTTAGTGATTAGTGTTTAGTGAATAGTGAATTGCGCAGGGTGGCTGGGCCGCATTTTGCGATGAGCCAGGGACATAGGGACTAGAACCTATGTCGGTGGACTGAATTGGGAGGGATGAGGTGGAACGTGTCTAGGCGGCGCGAGCCGCAGCACCGAAAAATGCTGCCGCAGCCACGGCACGCGCCATCGCTGCAGGAGCGGCGAGGGGTGCAAGGCGGATATGGAGGCTGACGGACATTGAAATTATTATATCCCGAGGGCTGGAGTGGGTTCGCGTGGCGGGTTATTCGGCTTTGCGCGCTTTTGCGACAAGGCGGCGGACCACGTTATGGATGCTGAGGAAACCGGCAAGGGCCATGAAGGCACCCATGAGCATGAACAGGACACCCACGAACAAGGCTTCGTTCTCTCTGGTCTTGAACCAACCTCCCACCTGAAACATGAGTCCGTCCGCGAAGAAGAAGATGCCGAAGCCAAAGATGAGGATGGCCTGGTTGAGGGTGGTTTGGGCCTTTCGCTTTCGAGGGCGGAGCCATACCGGGGTCATGGGAAGAAGTATAGCGCTGGATTGGCACGAACCGACGGCCGCATACGCCCGGAACTTTATACTGAACGAGACATGCAAGAATTCCTTCCAGTAGACGAACAGATGGACCTGCTCCAGAAGGGGGCGGCGGAGATTATCCGCGTTGCCGACCTGCGGGAGCGCCTTGAAGAGAGCCGGAAGACCGGCAAGCCGCTGCGCGTAAAGGCCGGCTTTGACCCTACCGCGCCCGACCTGCACCTGGGCCACACGGTGCTGATGCGCAAGCTGCGGCACTTTCAGCAGCTGGGGCATACGGTGATTTTTCTGGTGGGCGATTTTACTTCGCTCATCGGCGACCCGACGGGGCGCAACATTACGCGCAAGCCGCTGACCCGCGAGCAGATTGACGCCAATGCGGAGACCTATAAGCAGCAGGTCTTCAAGATTCTGGACGAGAGTGTGACGGAGGTCCGCTACAACAGCGAGTGGCTGGGCAAGCTGGGCTACGAGGGGACGATTCGGTTGACGGCGCACTTTACGGTGAGCCAGATGCTGGAGCGCGACGACTTCAGCAAGCGCTTCCAGGCCGAGCAGCCGATCAGCCTGCATGAGCTGCTCTATCCCGTGATGCAGGGGTACGACTCGGTGGCTCTGGAGTGCGATGTAGAGCTGGGCGGGACGGATCAGAAGTTCAATCTGCTATGCGGGCGCGAGCTGCAGCGGCACTATGGCCAGAAGCCGCAGATTGTGTTGATGACGCCGATTTTGGAGGGGCTTGATGGTGTGCAGAAGATGTCGAAGTCGCTGGGCAATGCGATCGGCATCAACGAGCCGCCGAGCGAGATGTATGGCAAGCTCATGAGCATCAACGACGAGCTGATGTGGAAGTACTGGGTCTTCCTGACGGACCTGAAGCAGAGTGAGGTGGATGGGCTTCGCGCGGAGGTGGCTGCGGGAACAGTGCATCCGATGGAAGTGAAGAAGCGGCTGGCACGGACGATTGTGGGCGGGTTCCACGGCGAGGCTGCTGCGGTGGCTGCGGATGAAAACTGGGCAAAGATGTTCCAGCAGAAGGAAGCGGCTGAGGATCTCGAAGAGGTCGCGGTTGCGTTGGCTGAGATTGCAGGGACGGAACCGAATCAGATTCGGCTGCCGAAGCTGCTGGTGCAGTTGGGGCTGGCAGCGAGCGGGGCAGAAGCCAACCGCAAGATTGCCGAGAAGGCCGTGAAGCTGGATGGGGAGACGGCGAGTGGGAGCGTGGTGACGGTTGCGGGGCTGCCGGCGAGGATCGTGGTGCGGCTGGGCAAACGGGCTAAGGTTGCGGTGATTTCATAGAGGCCAGTGGGGGATTGGCCGTGCTACTTCGCGCTGGGAATCTGAACCTTGACTGCCTGCTCAAGAATCTCATCCATGGTGAGATGAGCCAGCCATTTGTGCCGATCACGGGTGTAGTCGACGCCAGCGCTGGAGTGGGTGCGTAGATAGCGCGCCATGCCCAAGGGCCCGAGCTCCTTAGCAAGCACAGAAAGAGTAAACTGCTCGAACTGCTCGTCGGTCATTTCTTCAACTGGAGTCATAGGCGCACCTCCTTCCAGTAGTTTAGTGGATTCTGGACTCGCACGGAAGGCTTTCCCTGGTTTCTCATCGCTCGGCGGAGGAACCTGTCATCCGTCGTGAGCAACAGGTCGCATCTTTGCTCCTCGGCCATCGCCAAATGCAGCGCATCGAGCTTCCCGTAGCCAAGCAGGTTGAGTTGCCTACCGCGCTCGGCTGAAAGCGCAGTGGGCCGGTGAACCTCCGAGGCAAAACAAAGCAGTGCGAGAGCGCTGTTTCTGCGTCGTGCGTCAGGATTGTTCTCGATCTCGACGAGCAAGACAGAACTGGCAATCCAGCTCAATTGCCCGGTCCGCACTCCGTGCAACAGCCGCTCCATGGCGGCCGTTTCCAGGGCAATTCGCTGCTGCATCGGCGGATCGCTTAACCGATTGATCGCGCAGGCGTCCAGATAGATCCTTGGGGTTCGTGGCATTTCCGAACCATGTTAGTTCATTACACTTGGCATGTAATATTGGCGTACTGTAACACGCCAAATGGCGTATACTTTCGGTGGAGGCAATTATGGCCGCACATTCCGTCCCCGACATCCTCGGCGGTGAACCCATTCTCGGCAAGCAACTCAGCAAAGGCGGCGCGCTGGCGGAGTTGGTGCGCGAGGGGCTGCCGATCAAGGCGCTGCTTCTGCTGGCCGAGCGGCTGGATTTGCGGCAGGCTGAAATCTCCGAGAAGATCGGCATTCCTAAGAGGACACTGACGCGGCGGCTAACAGAGCACACCAGGCTCACCGCTGCAGAATCTGACCGTGCGGTGCGGCTGGCGCAGGTGTACTCCATTGCCGTGGATACGCTGGGCGACGGGGAGAAGGCCGCGGCATGGCTTAAGACGCCGAATCGTGCGCTGCGCGGTGGTCGGCCGTTGGACCAACTCGATACGGACCCCGGAGTGCGCGAGGTTGAAAACGTTCTGGGACGTATTGCTTTCGGCGTTTATAGCTAATGAAGGTCTGGCGCATTTGCAAGGAATGCTATGCGGACGAGGCGTTCACTGGTCGAGGCGCACAACGCTTCGGGGGGCGTTGGAACTCGCCGGGAATGCCAATGGTCTATTGCTCCTCGTCGCTGGCGCTGGCGGCGATTGAACTCTTTGTACATCTTGAGCCCAACCTGCAGCCCGATGATCTGGTGGACATAGCGGCGCTGTTTCCAACTGGGGAGCCCATCCAACGAATTGAGCCAGGTGCGCTGCCACCGAGTTGGTGGTCGGATGACTTTGAGAACTTGCGAGTGCTGGGGGACGAATGGATTCGCGCGAAGAGTTCGCTGGCGCTTGAGGTTCCATCTGCAGCGCTGCGCATGGAGTGGAACATTCTGCTGAATCCTGTTCACCCTGCAATGAAAACGCTGAAGATTGAGGCACCACAGCTGTTTCACTTTGACGCGCGCATGTTCCGCTGAACGGCCTCCACGCGGAGTGGGTACAGTGGAGTAAGGAGAGAATCCCGTGGCTGCCATTCGAAACCGCCTTGCCGAGAATCCGCGCCGTCGTCCGCACAACCGGTCTCCATGGCAGCGCCGCCGCTTTGGGTGGAAGTTGAAACTGGCGGCCCTGGCCTTCGTGGTGGTTCTTGGCCTCTTCTTATGGGGTCTGCTGGCGCGAGCGTATGCGCCCACGAGCAATACGAACCGCGAACAGTTTGACGCGATTATTGTGCTGGGCACTCCGGCGGACTCAGACGGAAACCCTACCCCTTCTCAGCTTTCGCGTGTTTCGGAGGCGGTGCGTGAGTACGAGCGCGGCGCTGCTCCGCGACTGATACTGAGTGGCGGGGCGGCCCATAACCAGTATGTTGAGGCGCAGGTGATGGCGCGGACGGCGGAGGCGCAGGGGATTCCGGCGTCGGCGGTCTTTGTTGAGGGGCAGGCACAGGATACGATCCAGAACGCGTGCTACTCGGCGCGGATTATGAAGCAGCATGGATGGGGTTCGGCAGAGGTGGTGTCTAACCAGAGCCATCTGCCGAGGGCTGGGCTTATCTTCAGCCGTTTGCCCATTCAGTGGCGAACCCACGGCGCTCCCGCGCTTGCGCCGGAGTCGGCGCTTGTTGCGAATGTGACGACATTCGTGGAGATCCTGAAGACCACACGCTACCTGGTGTGGACGCGGCAGGTGGAACAGTGCCAGCCGTAGGGGGCGGAGGCGCTCCCTTGTCAGACTCCTGCGGGGGCTAAGCCACCGCAGGTGCGCGTGACTCCAGCTCCGCCAGACGCTTTGCCAGCAATTCTTCCAGCTTCACGAGTGCTGCAGTAAACCCTTCAATGCCTTCCTTCAGCTTTTCGCTCGCCATGCGGTCGGCGGCGTGCATCGCGTCAAAGGTCGCCTTGTCCATGGGGATTCGTTCAATAGGCATCGCCTTTGCCTTCTCCGGGTCGAGCTTGCGCGGCATCTCGCCTTCGGTTTGCTGAAGCTCTGCCAGCAGGTGCGGAGAGATTGTGAGCAGGTCTGAACCGCACACTTCAATAATCTCGCCAATGTTGCGGAAGCTGGCGCCCATCACCACAGTTTTGTAGCCGAACTTCTTGTAGTAGTTGTAAATTCTGGTGGTTGACTGTACGCCCGGATCATCCGCACCCGGATAGTCCTTGCCGGTTTCCTTTTTGTACCAGTCCAGGATGCGCCCCACGAAAGGCGAAATGAGATACACACCCGCCTCCGCGCAGGCCACTGCCTGGTGCATTCCAAACAGCAGGGTCAGGTTGCAGTGGATGCCTTCCTTCTCTAACAGCTCCGCAGCCCGAATCCCCTCCCAGGTTGAAGCGGTCTTGATGAGGATGCGCTCGCGGCCAATGCCTGCTTTTTCATACTGGGCAATGATGCTCTTGCCCTGGGCAAAGGTGGCCTCGGTGTCATAGGAGAGCCGTGCATCGACCTCGGTTGAAACCCTTCCCGGCACAATGCTCAAAATCTTCTTGCCGAAGGCGATCGCCAGCCGTTGGAAGGCCAGGTTTGCCACTTCTTTGTCCGTTGCCCCGGCGCCCGCTTCCTTGCGTGCCTCCATGAGAACGCCGTCAACAATCGGCTGATACTGCGGCATCTGCGCCGCGGCGGTAATCAATGTGGGATTGGTTGTAGCGTCTTGGGGGTGAAACTTCTCAATCGCTTCAATATCACCTGTATCTGCGACAACAATCGTGTACTTGCGCAACGATTCCAGTAAATTCTGTGGCATGACTTCCTCCCTGGGGAAAGGTTCGGAGCTTCTACGGTTTCAACGTTAGTGTACTGCCGGCTTAGATGCCGCGAAAACTCTCCGGTTGCACCCGTGAGAGCGTAGAGAGGATGCAACTTACAGGATCACCTGATTCCCGGATGTAGCGCTCCTGGGTGATGGAGACTTGCTACGAGTTGTTTTTACCCAACCGTATTCCCCAGTACGCCCAGTCCAGGAATCGAAACCTCGACCCGGTCCCCCACTTTCAATGGACCCACTCCCGCCGGAGTTCCCGTCAAAATAATGTCTCCCGGCTCCAGCGTAAACACGGCTGAAATATAAACCATCAGCTCAGGGATGGGAAATATGAAATCGAGCGTGGATCCATGCTGCCGCAACTCGCCATTCACGCGCGTCTCAATCGTCACGCCTGCGTCCAAATCCAACTCATCGCTAACAACCGGACCGAGCGGGCAAAATGTGTCGAATCCCTTGGCGCGCGCCCATTGCCCGTCTTTCTTCTGCAGCTCGCGCGCGGAGATATCGTTGGCCAGCGTCACGCCGCGGACATATCCGCGCCAGTCGTCTTGTGGGGTGAGTTTGTGCGCGCGCCTGGCGATGACGAGCACCAGCTCGCCCTCGAAATCTACGCGCCCAGCGCCATCCGGCAGCAGCACTACTCCGCCTGAACCAATCATGGACGAAGGCGGCTTGAAAAAGAGCAGCGGCTCTTTGGGGACATCATTGCCCAGCTCGGCTGCGTGGTCCTTGTAATTGCGTCCGACGCAGATGATCTTGGAGGGTGTGACGGGCGGGAGCAACTGCGCCGCGCTTAAAGGGATCGGTTTGAACTCGACATTGCAGAACTCTTCCGGAGATGCAGCGCGGGCATGGGCAAGCCGGAAGGCCAGATCCTCCTGCGGCGATGCGAGGACTCTCTCGATCCATAACTCGCCGTTGCGTTCTTCTACGGCACCGTAGTGCGGTTCGCTATCGAGCAAAAAGCGGCAGTATTTCATGGTGTTCCCTTTCCCATTCAGAATATCTCTCCGAGCGCGCCGGTAATCGTCACATAATTTTGAATTGTTGGATGGTATGATTCGGCGCGAGTCCCGCGGGGGTTCCAAGGATCGTGCGAAATATCTCCATCGCAGTTCTCTCCGGTTTGAGCATCTTGCTCGCCTCGTGCGGCGGCTCTCCTACGCCGGTTCAGCAAGCTCCAAACTATGCCGCGCTGCAGGGCAACTGGTACCTTTTTGGGCAGAATTCGTTCGCGAGTGGAGATTCTACCAGCGCATCTTATATCGGTTTGGCGATTGGCGTTAGCGGAAACACAATCTATGCAAGCGGGGATGCGTCTGTGAATTGTTCGCAACCTGGTTCTGGGATCGGGGGAGGCATTTCCGCTATTGGCGAGATCGCTGCTGATGGAACTTTTACGCTTACCGACACCTCGAACACGCTCAATAGTATTCAGTACACAATCCGCGGGACTGTCCCGCTAAATGGAAGCGCCACCTGGCAAGGCACATATTCCCTATTCAATTCCGCCTCCACTATCGGATGCACTTTCAATCAGAGCGGAGAATTTACCGCTACGGCCTACGCGGCGTTTCGTGGGAATTACACCGGTACACTCGCAGGCCCGCACAATGGAGGGCCTGTTGTATTTCAGGTCTCGCAAGGAGAGCCAAGCTTCTCATTTGTCGGGCCATTCAACAGTCCCGTGTTTTCTATCCCCTTGAGCGGGACAATTACAGTGAGTGGAAGCCCTTGCTTCACATCAGGCACATTTACAAATACGGGCAGTATCAGCGGAGATTCGTTCAATATTTCAATTTCCATGAATGACGGTTCAACTTTACGGGCGTTTGGGTGGTTGGCGGATCCTTCAGAAGGTGCACTGAAATTCGAGGGAACGATCGAAAACGGCTTGTGTTCTCAACAGAGCTTGGGTGGCACTCTATATCTGCAGCCTTAATCAGGTACAAGCCCTATAGTTTTCGTCAACTTCACGGCCCTGGCACAGTCTCCTGCGCCACGGCAGACTGTTTGCTCTCATGTCCGCCCGCATCGATGGCGGTGACGGCGTATTCGTAGGCATGACCCGGTTGGACAGCGGCATCGTGATAGCCGGGGGCGACGACGGGCTGCACAGGTGAGATGCGCTGCCACGGGCTGCCTGCTTCACGCCTGTAAACCGCAAATCCAACCACATCCGCTTCCGCGGCAGGCTGCCAGCTGAGGTCGATGTCGGTTTCGGAGGGGGCTTGGCCAACGGTTGCCACGGCGGCCAGTCCAGTCGGAGCATCAGGCAAAAAGGTCTCGCTGGCTTCTACGCGCAGCGGAGCTGAAAATGGGCCATCCAACTCCACTGTTTTGCCGTTCAATGAGACGCGAGCAACGCGCTGTGCTCTGTATTCGTAGGTCTCGCCGAGTTTAATCTGCCGGTCAATGGCGCGCCCTGCGGCTATTCCGGCTTCAACAAGCAGATTCTGCTCCGCCGGTGTGGGAGGCGCGGACAGTACGTCTTGCGCGGCCTTGTGTTCTTTGTCTCCGGGTGGAGATTTGGCCGACACAAGTTTGCGGTTCAGCCGTATGGATGTAGCCTCGCCCGGCTGCGCAGCCCAGCGCAAAACTATGCCGTCTTTGCGCACTTCGGCGGTGAGTCCGGTGACGGCGGCGGGGGCTTCTCCGGCAACGACAGCAGCTCCATTCGACAGGCCGGCAGAGCGGCCTTTCAGGTTCTTCGGCTCTACAAAGTAAGACAGCGAGAGAGGGGTGCCTGTACCCAGTGCGGGCGAAAGGGTGTCAGTAAATGTGGCATCCGCATCGGGAGCAAAGGAGAGATTGGCAACCGTTTCGCAGGCTGCGGAGTTGCCCTCTGTGTCTGATTGACGGCATACGCGCACAGAGATGTTGCCCTTGAGCAGGACCTTGTCAGTATCCCTGCGCGGCATGGTCCATGAGAGCGCAACGTGATTGCCGGTGCGGACCGCGGCCAGGTTGGTGACAGGATTCGGCAGCCGGAGTGTCGGAGGCTGCGGGGCAGCCGGCATTCCGCAGCCGCTGACTGCAAGCGCACCGGCCATGGCGGCCAATCCCAAAGCCGTACGCATACCGAAGATCAACTTGTCCGCCTGTCGCATCGCCTACAAGTCTAATGGACCGCACCGGCATGGGGTAGACAGGCTTACCAATGCGCTATGAACAAGAAGCAGGTCGTTCAGCTTCGCTGCTCTCCATGCAGGATGCTCTGGCTTGCTCCACTCGGTGCCGCCAGCCGAAGAATAGTTGTGAAGAGCGGTTGGCTCCACTGCAGGTGGTGGGTGCGATATAGTCAGAAAAGCATGGCAACCGGTTCAAACAAAAACGCTGCGGCGGCACAGACTCCTGAGCTGAGCAGTTTCTTATACCTTCCCCTGATCGCAGGATGGCTTGTTCCCGGCGCGGGACATTTTCTGCTTGGCAAGTGGAAGCGCGGCGCATTACTGGCCATCTCTATCGTATGTATGTACGCTCTTGGCCTGGCGATGCACGGCAAGCTCTACACCAGCGCGCAGGATATCCTCGACATGCTGGGCATGGCCGGCGATCTGGGTAACGGGCTTCTGTTCCTGGTGGGCCGCGTTCTTGGCCTTGGATCGGACCCTGTGCAGATCACCACGGCTGACTACGGCACCAAGTTTATTGTTGTTGCCGGGCTGCTTAATATCATCGCCGCAGTGGATGCGCACAATCTGCGCACCGGGAGGAAGAGCTAATGTTTCATCCCTCCCACTTCACGGCAGTCTTTCTGTTTGCGCTCTTTGCATCCACGGTCTTCGGCATTACGCAGCGCGACACACCGCCGCGCATGTTGCGCTATGGAGTCTACTGCTTTGTGCTCTTCGTGGGCGCAGCGGTAGTACTGAGCTGGATCATGTTTCTCATCGCCCGCTAGAGCCAGCCTCGCAGGCGTGACACAGCCATCCCCCGCTGCCACCGTGTACCCTTAATTCAGGGAGTATCCAATCATGCGTTTGGTATCTGTTCTGCTGGGTTTTGCTATGTTGGCGGGAACCGCGCCTTTGACTTTGGCGCAGGGTGCTCAGCCCACACCGGCAGAGAAAAAAGCCGCAACCACCGTGATGCTGCCGCCTGCCCCCAAGAAGCTCCTCCCGGAAGCCCTGGATGGCTGGTTGCAGACAGCTCCCGAAAAGATCATCACTGATGCCGCGGAGGCCGATGGAGCCAATGCCGCAGCCCTCAAGGAATACGGGTTCGTCTCACAGGAGTCCGCCAGCTATGCGCGCGAAGGCCAGACGCTGACTATTCGCGCTCTCTCCTTTGGCGACCTGACAGGCGCATACGGCGCGTACTCCTTTTATCGTCAAAACGGATGGCCTAAAGAATCGATTGGCACGGGTGCAGCCTCATTTCATAATCGCGTTCTTTTCTGGAAGGGATCCACGGTTGTGGATGCAACCTTCTCGCACATAGCGCCGGAGTCCGGCGGTGAACTTCGCGAGATTGCAGCCAAGTTGCCCATGCCAACAGGCTCGAAGGCAGAGCTGCCCCCGGTGATTTCGTTTCTGCCCAAGGCATCCATCGACCCACAGACCACGCACTACGCGCTGGGACAGGCGAGCTACTCCGGTGGGGGCGGTGTGTTGCCGGCGAGCATCGTGGGGTTCGAGAGCGACGCTGAGACGGCGACAGCGAATTACACATTGAGCTCCGGCCCGGCGACGCTCACCATCATTGAGTACCCGACGCCGCAGATAGCTACGGCAAAGCTGGCGGAGATCGACGCGTACATCAAGGCTGGATCCGCCGCCAAACCCGCGTGGCCCAAGCCGCTGATGGACTCCGATATCGCTTCGCTTGAGGTGCGCAAGAGCGGTGTGCTGGTGATTCTGGTGAGTGGCGACGCCATTCCCGATGAAAGCCACAGGCTGCTTGAGAGCGTGCACTACGAGGCAGACCTTATGTCCGTCACGCAGGAGTCAGACTCCGAAATCAAGAAGACCGGCCAACTGCTGATGAGCATTGCCTCGTTCGTAATCATCGGTTCTTTGGCTGCCGTTCTGCTTGGCATCTTCCTGGGCGGGGGGCGAGCACTTTATCGCATGGCTCGCGGGAAGCCGATCTCGTCGGTTTACGACGAAGAGTTTATCCATCTTGACCTGGCGGAGAAGTGGGAGGACCCGGAGGCGGGTTCCTCTGAAGCTATTGACAGGCGGAAATAGCCCGCAGGGCTGTGGAAAAACAGGCATAAACCCGAAGAAACACCCTTGAAAGCCGCACGAAGTCAGGCGACGGAAGGCGAATTATTGGCGAAGAGTCCTCGACAGTTGTTGCCGGTACGGCTCTTTCCAAGCAGCTCATTCAAAACGGGTTATTTCTGCAAAGATTTCTCCTTGACACTGCTTCCCACCGCTCCTACTATGCAGCCAGAAAGTTCTGATGGTTTTGCCTCCGTTGGAACTATTCTCCCTAAGGAAAGAGTCGCCCTGTTGCCGGGCGGCTCTTTCCGCGTTTACGGGGATTTTCAGGCCTTTTCCGGCGGCTGATCCGTGTCAGGGGCATGATCTGCCCATTCGGCCCCGCAGGCTTCACACAGCCACTCATTGACAGGCTCGGCATTTTCAAGAATCGGATCCTCCGCGCCGCACTTTGGACAGACAGGCGGTTCGTACTCTGGCACATCTGCCCGCGAGAGTTCGATGATCTCCGCCGGAATAGGCTGGGCGACAATCGCACGGGCCTCTTCGAGTTGATCGGCTGCCACCAGCAGGCGCGGGCCTCCAAGGCTCATTCCTGCGTAGCGGGAGTTGGTACCGGGACCACCGACCCAGCTTTCAATTCCGGCTCGCCTCAGGACCTCTGAGAGCTGCCAGGCATGCTCGCGGTCTTCGCAGTCGCAGAGTTCGGTTTTCCATGTGAACTCGTGGGTAGGGATTGGCTCTCCTTCCGGGGCATCATCGGACTCAGGGTTGAAGCCCGGCTCGGCCCGGTTTGCAGGCTCGTTGAGCTTTCTGAGCGCGGCCTCCGGGTCAGCGATGTTGCGGTTTTGGAGCTCCTGTCGCAGGGCCTGCTGCGCGGTTTCTCTTAAGTCGTTCATATCCAGAGCCAGTTCACATAGCTCCTCGTCGCAGAGGCCGCGATAGTGCTCGGCGAGCCTTTGCCATTCGAGCATTGGATCAGTTTGCATGGCCCAAAGTATACCTGTTGGAACACGGATGCTGACTCGAGCTTTGGGAGGCCGCTTTGCGGGTGCAAGGGTGGCATTTTTGTTGCAGAAGGATGCAGAAATGTGCAGGATTTTGCAGTGTTGAAATCAAAAGTTTACTACTTTGACAGTAGATTTGCATTGATGACAAACGACTTAGTGAGACTGTGCGTTTTCCGGTCACTTATTTTGGGGGATGCGGTTGTTTTTGGCTCCGTTCGAGTAGTGCGCCGGTTGGAATGAATGCGTAATTTGCCCTGGAACCATATTGCGCGTTTGTTGGGAAATTATCTGCAAATGGAGTGTGTGGGACTGGGGACCAGTAAAAGCACTGCCATTGAGGTTGTGGAAGGGGGCTGAAATCTGCTTGAAATTGCAGTACTTCCAGTTGCGAAGTTACGGATCGAAATAAGAAGAGCCGCAGGAATCCGCTGCGGCCCTACTTGTTTGTGTATTGATCTGGAAATACATTGCAATTTGTGTTTTGTACTCCGCATGTTATGCGGCTCCGCTACGCGCCTTCCTGAATATTGCCCTGGCATTTTCTGAATAGACTTTTTTCAGAATATCGTCCGGCAGACCGAAGCCGCTCATGGGCCAGTGGTAGTTGAAGGTGAAGTAGAAATCGTGCTCGTAGAAGTGCTCATCGAGCGACTCCAGGATGCGGAAGGTGGTGGCGAACATGCGGCCGGAATAGGTCATGTCCGTGCCGTATACGATCCGGTCCGGGTACTTTTTGTAGAAGGCGAGCGTTGCGCGCGGGGTGGCGGAGGTCTCGCAGAACTGTGCCGCGTTATCGACGTACATGTTCGGATACTTGTCGAGAATCCCGCTGAGGCGGGTGAAGTCGTAATCGAGGTTGGCGAAGTGGCACATGATGTACGTGGTCTTGGGGTGCCTGGCTACCATGCGCTCCATGCCCTCGATGAGGTCGTTGTGAGGGAGGATGCCGGGCTTGTTGTCCAGGCGCCAGATGAACTCGTTCATGAGGCCGTCGTTGGTGTAGTCCTGCGGATAGTAGACCCAGATGATGTTGGAGACGTGGAAGTTGACGGGCAGGCCGAGTTGCGCGCAGCGGTCCCAGACCGGGTCCAGGCGCGGATCGTCGCAATGAGGGCCCATGATTTTTGACTGGACGGTTCCGCCCGGCCATCCTGCGGGGCCGTCTCCAACGGATCGGCCCAGGCCCATGCCTTTATCACCGAGTTCGCCGACGCCAACCGCACCGGCGGAGTGGCACTCGTCGAGCGCCTTGAGGGCGACTTCCGTGCAGTCAGGAGTTTCGCTATGACTCAGATCGAGATTGCACCAGAAATCAAAGCGGTCCTTATGGTTGCCGAACTGCTGGCGCACTTTTTCAAACTGTTCGCCGCTCGTGGCTGCGGTAAAGATCACGGTCTTTTCGATTCCAGCTTCGTCCATGACCTTGATTTTTTCTTCGAGGGTGTCTCCCCAGCGGCCGTGGCAATGGCAATCTATGACCGGGTATTTCGCCTTCGGAATATGGCTGACGGGTATCTTATAAAGTGATTTCGGTCGATAGTCCTTGAGCAGGAGCGTGTCGGGCTCAATGCCCTTCATGTCCTTGTCAGTCCCGATGCCCGGCACAACATATTGCGCTTGTGCCATGGAAGGACGCATGGCCAGCATTGAGCCGGCTCCGACGAGTTGCATCATCTTTCTGCGATCCATCATTAACCAACGGCCATTGCTCATAAATCTCCTTATGGCGACTCCGACTCGAAGGATTATGGGACGAAAAAATTTGCGTCGAAGAAGCGCGAAAAGTATACGACAACTCGAACTCCCCCACGCGGCAATTGATGACTCGTTTGGCGGGCTCGGTGTAAGATCATCCCGACTTAAAACTGCGGTAGTCGGCGCACTCTGGCTCGATACAGCCGCAAGTCAACGAGGAAACACTCAATCGCTGGCCGTTGCGCCAGCGAAGTGTATGTGAAGGAGAAGTGGCAATGCGAAAGACATTCATACGCGCTCTATTTTGTGTAAGTGTAATTTCAGCCTCTGCGGTGGCGCAGAGCCAATCGTGCCCAACCGTCAAGGTGAAGGATGGCGTGCTGCAGGGTAGCTGCGATGAAAAAGTGGCAGCTTTCAAAGGCATCCCGTATGCCCAGCCGCCTGTGGGTGACCTGCGCTGGAAGGCTCCTCAGCCGCCCAAGCCATGGACAGGTGTCAAACAGGTCACGGAGTTCTCCAACAGCTGCATTCAGGACTTGCAGAGGGAACGGCTCCCATGGACCAAGCCCTTCATGACCCAGAATGACATGAGCGAAGACTGCCTCTACCTCAATGTCTGGGCGCCAGTGAACGCTTCCAAAGAAAAGCTTCCCGTATATTTCTTTATTCACGGTGGCGGAAATACGGAAGGTTCTGGCGAGATACCGGTTTATGACGGCCGCAACCTGGCGTCGCACGGAGTGGTTGTAGTCAACCTGAATTACAGGCTAGGTTTCCTTGGATTCCTTGCGCATCCTGAGCTGACGGCTGAGTCAGCCAATCACGCCAGCGGTAACTACGGCAACATGGACCAGATAGCCGCGCTGCGCTGGATACAGGAGAACATTGCGCAGTTTGGCGGAGATCCGTCCCGGGTTACGATCAGCGGACAGTCGGGCGGCTCGGCGGATGTGCATCTATTGAGCGCGTCCCCGTTGGCAAAGGGCCTGTTTACAGGCGCGATTGCCGAGAGCGGCAGCAGCATCCCAACATCTGCCACCCTGAACCTGGCCCAAGCCGAACAGCTTGGTCTGGATGTAGCCAAGAAGCTTGCAGCCGCTTCAATTGCCGACCTCCGCAAGTTGCCTGCAACTTTCTTTGTGCCGGGCGGCCCCGCGGGCAAGCCGAATACCTTGATTGCCGATGGCTATGTTTTGCCTGAGGATGTGATGACCATCTTCGCCAAGGGTAAGGAAAACCAGGTGCATTGGATCACGGGCATGCAGGCCGATGAAGGCAGTTCCGCCGCTACCTACGGCAAGATTCCCGCCGATGAGTTCCAAAAGCAGGTCGAGGCACGTTATGGCGAGCTGGCCAAGCGCTTCCTGGCGCTTTATCCAGCCAACATCCCGGATTCGCAGAAGGAGAGCGCGCGGGATCGCGGAGCGGTCTCTATGTACCTATGGGCAGTGGCAACGGCTAAGACGAATAAGTATCCCATTTACACCTACTACTTCAGCGAGCCGACACCGTGGCCGGATCATCCGGAGTTCGGTGCCTTCCACACATCGGAGATACCCTTTGACCAGGACAATCTGGACAAGGCGAACCACCCCTATGGTCCCAGGGAAAAGGAAGTCTCGCGAATCATGTCCCAGTACTGGGTCAACTTCTTTACCAATGGCGACCCCAACGGCAAGGGAGTTCCTGCCTGGCAGCCATTTGACCCGAACGCGCCAAAGACCGAAGAGATTGGCGTGAATCCGGGTATGCGGCCGCTGATGAGCCCTGAGAAGCTGGCCTTCTGGAAGGATTACTTCAACTCGCCAGTCAGCAAAAATACTGGAAATTTCTAATTGCACTTTCAACTGCTCGTACGCATCGCTGAAGGTGGCTTCCTGCCTGGCAGGAAGCCACCTTCGCTCGCGTTACCCTTCTCGGCGCCATCCATAGACCAGGAAGAAATTGGCGAAGCGGCTCGGCTTGAATTGCGCTTTGCGACTACTGGACACGACCTACAAGTGGCACGCACAGCGCAAAGCGTTTTATGATTTTCACCGAGACTTTTTAAATTTCAGGAGATATTGTGATCAAGAAATTCGCACTTATCGCTCTCGTCGCATCGGCGAATCTCGCTTTCGCCATCAGCGACCCCGTCAAGATCGATACCGGCCTGGTGTCTGGAAAGCCGGGGAGTAACGCTTCCATTCAGGCATACGAAGGTATTCCTTATGCAACGCCCCCGGTGGGGAACTTGCGCTGGCATGCGCCGCTGCCCGCCGCTCCGTGGCAGGGCGTTCTGAAGGCCGACCACTTCGGCAATAACTGTATGCAGGCAAATTACAAGCCTGAGGTAGTCAATCCGCTGGTAGATCAGGGCAAGTCGCCATGGTCTGACGAGTACTACGCATGGCGCGAACCGCTGAGCGAAGACTGCCTCTACATCAACGTCTGGACTCCCGCGCACGCCCCCGGCGATAAGCTGCCGGTACTGGTTTTTGTCCACGGCGGCGGATTCGTTCAGGGCTCGGGCTCGGTGGACATCTATAACGGCGAGGGACTGGCTTCCAAAGGCATCATCGTCGTTACCCTCAACTATCGCGTTGGCATCTTTGCCTACTTTGCACATCCGGACCTGCGCAAAGAGTCCGAACACAACGTCTCCGGCAATTACGGCGTGATGGACCAGATTGCAGCCCTTCAGTGGGTCCATCGCAACATTGCAGCGTTTGGCGGCGACCCAGCCAATGTCACGATCGACGGCCAGTCTGCCGGTTCGCGCAGCATCAGTTACCTGGTATCAACACCACTGACGCATGGACTGTTTGCGCGCGCCATCTCGCAGAGCGGCGGCATGTTCGCGCCTTCCAACATTACGGATAACTCGGCTTCTCCATATATGAAGGACTCCGAGGAAAAGGGCGTCAAGTTTGCCCAGGATATGAACGCCAAATCCATTGCCGAGCTGCGCGCCCTTCCTGCGGCCGATATTGTGAAGTACGCCTCTCTCTTCCGTCCGGTGATAGATGGCTATGTGTTTCCCGCCGACGAATACACCACCTTCTCGCAAGGCAAGCAGAATGATGTTCCGATGATGATTGGCTGGGATCAGGGCGACGGTACGCCATTCGCCAACAACTTCGGCCTACCAGAAGACGCCGCCGGATTCAAAGAGGCTGCCGTAAAGCTGTTTGGCCCCATGGCACCCGACTTCCTCAAGGCATTTCCAGTAACAACAGATGCCGATGCCGTCATTGAAAGAGCGAACGCGGCTCGCGATTGGAGCTTTGCCTGGAACATGCGCACATGGGCGCGCCTGCAGGCCAAGACTGGCAAGAATAAGCTCTTTCTCTACTACTGGGATCATGTCTCGCCCGTAAAGCCCATCACCATTCCTTACGGAGCCTTTCACTCGTCCGAGATTCCGTATGCGTTTAACAATCTGGACACGTGGCGTTTGAACTGGCGGCCGGAAGACAGGCACATGTCAGAAATCATGTCCGGCTATTGGGTGAACTTTATCAAGACCGGCGATCCCAATGGAAAAGGACTGCCCGCATGGACGGTATTCGACCCAAAGAACGAGCAGTCCTTGCACTTTGCCGACAAGGTAGGCATGTTCCCGACGCCTCTCAAGCAGGAACTGGATTTCTTTGATGCATGGTTTGCGAGCCGGCGGAAGTAGCCGGCTTGCTCTCTCAGTTTTCAACTGAACAGGAGTTTTGATGATCAGCAGGTTTGCATTAATCGCTTTGTTGTCCGCGGCGCAGTTAGCCTCAGCACTTACCGACCCGGTGAAGACAGAAACAGGCCTTGTCTCCGGAGTTGCCGGGAGTAATCCCTCCATCCAGGTCTACAAAGGAATACCCTATGCTGCGCCGCCGGTTGGCGATCTGCGCTGGCGTGCTCCGCAACCGGCCGCGCCATGGCAGGGAATTCGCGCAGCCGCCAGCTTTGGAAACAGCTGCATGCAGCAAAGCTACAAGCCGGAACCGGTCATTGCCGATGTAAAGGCCGGCAAGTCTCCCTGGGGCCCGGAGTTCTATGCCTGGCGTCAGCCGCTCAGCGAAGACTGTCTGTACCTGAACGTCTGGTCCAGTGCCAAGTCTGCGGGCGCAAAGCTGCCGGTATTGGTTTATATCCACGGCGGCGGATTCCAGCAGGGTTCAGGCGCGGTCGATATATACGACGGCGAAGGCCTGGCTTCCAAGGGGTTGGTCGTTGTCACCATCAACTACCGCTTGGGCGTCTTCGGCTTCTTCGCGCACCCGGAACTGACCAAAGAGTCAGACCACCATGTCTCCGGCAACTACGGACTGCTCGATCAGATTGCCGCCCTCGCGTGGGTACACAAGAACATCGCCGCGTTCGGCGGTGATCCGGACAAAGTCACCATCAACGGTCAGTCCGCTGGCGCGCACAGCATTAATTACCTCGTAGCTACCCCGCTCACCCACGGCCTTATCCAGCGCGCTATCTCTGAGAGCGGCGGCATGTTCATTCACTCGGTTCCGGGGGACACAACCGGCCTCTCCAGTGGGAGAACGGCTTTCCTTAAAGACGCGGAAGAACGTGGCGTGAAGTATGCACAGGCACACAACGCCGCTTCCATCGCAGAGCTTCGCGCCAGGCCTGCGGCAGAATTAACCGGGCAGGGTGCCACGACCGCGCCCATTATCGACGGCTATGTTCTGCCGACCGATGTCTACACCATCTTCGCTACCGGCAAACAGAACGACATTCCGATGATCGTGGGATGGAACTCCGGAGATGGCACCCCCTTTGCAAACAACTCCGGCCTTCCGGCCACCGTGGCTGGATTCGCAGAAGCCGCGCAGAAAAAGTTTGGCCCCATGGCAGACGACTTTCTGAAGGCCTTCCCGGTAAAGACCGATGCCGACGCTGTAAAGGCACGGGCGGCTGTCTCGCGCGACCAGATGTTTGGTTGGAGCTCCCGTACCTGGGGCAGACTGCAAGCCAAGACCGGGAAAAGCAAAATCTACCTCTTCTACTGGGACCATGTGCCGCCCGTGGCTCCGGAAACGGAACCGTTCGGCGCTTTCCACTCCTCTGAAATCACCTACGCGCAAAACAACCTGAAGACATGGAACCTGCCCTGGACTCCGGTCGACAGGAAGCTTGCAGATGCCATGTCGTCCTATTGGGTCAACTTTGCCAAAACAGGCGACCCGAACGCAGGCGGATTGCCAGCCTGGCCAAACTTTGACCCGAAAAACGAACAGTCCATGCACTTTGGAGACACGCCAAGTGTGATTCCTACGCCACTCAAGCCGGAGCTGGACTTCTTCGACCGCTGGTATGCCGGGCCGCAGAAGTAGCTGGCAGGGCACAGCACAGGCTTCCATACAGTGCGCCGAGGCAACCTCGGCGCACTGTTTTTTGTAGTGGATGGTCCTCAAACTCTGGTCGCGATCAAGCTGAATTAATGCCGTGACTGCCATCACATTCCAGCCTTTCTTTTGAGGTCCATACTCTCGTCGATTGTTTTGAGGCTCCAAGTTTGCACGTCTAATTTGATTGCCGTGGTGCACGGCATATTTGAGGATGTGTTTTGAATGGAGTGTTTTACGGCTTCGAGCAACGGCCAACTTACGGTGTCGAGTTCACCTGGAAGAGGGGTGGCTCTGATTTCGGTTGACAAGTGTATGTTGAACCATTTAATAAGTTTAACGCGCGCGTTTCCACAAGTGCGACGGCTCGAACTCATAAGCCACGGATGAAAGCAGTTTGTTGTACGTGTCACCTTTTAAGGAGGCTAAACGCCTATGAAACACACGATTCAGTTATTTCCGGAATTCTTCTCTAGATTTACCGGGGAAAAGTCAAATAAGGCAAACATCAGGCTGATCAAGGCCGGGATGCTTGCCATCTTCCTTTGTCTGGCATCTTTTGCAGGCAAAGCCGCATTTGCCCAGGTTCTTACGGCCGATATCGTCGGTACAGTCACCGATAATGCCAACGCTGTCCTGCCCAATGCGACAGTAACCATCACCAACAAGGGCACGAATGACGTTCGCGTTCTCAAGACCTCGGACGCTGGCGAGTTTGCAGCCACCCTGCTTCCAGTCGGAAACTATTCGATCAAGATCGAAGTCCCCGGCTTCAAGACGTTTACTGTTCCGGAGATAGCTCTCTCTGGCGGTGATCGTCCCCGCATCGCTGCTCAGTTGCAGATCGGACAGGCTTCGGAGACCGTGGAAGTCACTTCCGTAGCTCCGGCATTGCAGACCGACTCTTCGGCAATTGCAACAACGGTTGCCGGCGCAGCCGTGCAGGATCTTCCTTTGAACGGCCGTAACTTCATCAGCCTGGCAACACTTGCTCCCGGAGCAACCGCAGGCGGTCCAAACGCAATGTCCGGCGGCTCACGCCCCGATGATCGCCGTCAAAGCTCGGCTATCTCGGTCAACGGACAGTTCGAGACCATGAACAACTACATGGTCGATGGCATGGACAACAATGACCGCTACATTGGCACCATCGGTGTTCGCCCCTCGGTCGACGCCATGCAGGAGTTCAGCGTCAAGACCAACCTGTACAGCGCTGACATAACCCGCACCGCGGGCGGCGTCATCAACATCATCACCAAGTCCGGTACCAATCGGTTCCATGGAACGGTCTTCGAGTTCCTGCGCAACGACATGTTTGACGCAAACTCGGGCTACAACTTCACCGGCAGCACACCTCTGCGCAAGGGCGAGTATCGTCAGAACCAGTTCGGCGGCAGCGTCGGCGGTCCGATCCGGAAGGACAAGACCTTCTTCTTCGGAGACTACGAAAATCTGCGCATCATCCAGGGCGTAGCCTTTACAGGCCTCCAGGTTCCGACCGCAGCCCAGAAGACCGGCGACTTTTCCGCACTGTTGAGCCTGCCGACACCTATCACCATTAAGGATCCGCTGACGAATGCTCCGTTTACAGGGAACATCATTCCGTCGGGCCGCATCAATCAAACCATCAAGAATCTTCTTGCGTTGTTCCCCAACCCGACCGGCAGTGCTATTGCTGCCCCCAACTACCAGAACAACGTAAACCGGACCCAGTTCCAGACCACGTTTGACGTTCGCGTCGATCATCAGATCACCGCAAACGATCAGATTTTCGGTCGCTACTCTTATAACGACGTAGCCACCTTCACACCGAATGCCTTTCCCGCTGTGGGCGGCATCCTGGGCGGCGGCTGCTACTGCGCTACCGGCAACGGTTTCACCATCAATCCCACCGGCAGCTTCTCCGGCCCTGCCAAGCAGCGCTCGCAGAATATGCAGGTCAACTACGCGCATACCTTCACTCCGAACCTCGTATTTAATGCTCGCCTTGGATATCTGCGCTATGCGCTGCAGTCCCTGCCGGACAATGCACTCATGGCTCCGAATGCCGCCACCACCATGGGCATTCCGAACGCGGACATCCCGGGCAACAAGTATGCGGTAGGTCTGCCGCTGATGGTGCTCTATCCGTATGCGTCACTCGGCGATCAGGAGTTTGTGCCTGAGCTGGTTTACGACGATACGTATCAGCAGAACGACGACATTCACTACACCAAGGGTTCACATACCATCTCGGCAGGATTCGCTTTCATCCGCCGTTTTGTGTATCTCAACCAGTCCTCGCAGCCCAAGGGCTTCTGGGCCTATAACTCAACCGCGCCTTCGGGATACACAACAGGCACCGGCGACACGTTCGCTGCCTTCCTGCTCGACTTGTCGCAGACGTTCAGCAGAAACATCCAACTGGTCACCTTCGGTAGTCTTTCCGATGAATTGGGTGCCTATGCACAGGATGACTGGCGCGTATCCAAGGACCTCACGCTCAACCTGGGCGTTCGTTGGGATATCTTCATGCCCTTCAGTGAGCGTCATAATTACATGTCACAGTGGAGCACGGCTACCAATACACTGCTTCTTCCAGGCATTACTCCTGGCGTGAATGACCGTGGCAATATCAACATTGACTACAGGGACTTTGCTCCTCGCGTCGGCTTTGCCTATACCCTTGGGCCGGGCCTTGTTCTTCGCGGTGGCTACGGTATGAGCTACTTCGAGGGATTGACTTCCACAGCGCCTTATGGCCAGAACGTGCCCTACTACTTCAGCACGACGGCAAACTGCGCCGCGAATTCCTCCACCCTATGCCCAACCCTTATTGGCGGGCCACCGGTTGTTCCCAGCAGCGTCGACTACACGCTTGCTCAGAACGCTAACCTCAAGGGGAGCATTACCACCATGGCCGCCAACATCAAGAACCCCTACGTCGAGCAGTGGAGCCTTAATTTGCAAAAGGACTTCCGCGGAAACGTAGTCAGCGTTGGCTATGTGGGCAATGCCGGCCATGGCCTGCCGCAGGCAATCAATCTGAACCTTGGTATTGCTCCTAACGGCGGTTTAACAGTACCTCGTCCGCTCACGGCAGCAGGCGTGTTCGGTGCTAACAGCCCGAACATCAACATGAACATGAACACAGGGTACTCCAACTACAACTCACTGCAGTTGACGCTGGACCGCCGCACGGCGCGCGGACTCACCATCAACGCGCAGTACACGTTGGCAAAGGGCCTGAGCAACGCGGGCACAACGCAGTCCGTCGGCGGCAATGGCGGCTTGCAGTGGTTGGCAAATCGCGGAAGATTTGATTTTGGTCGCACGGGTCTTGATGTCCGGCACCATATCGCGTTCCTCGCCAACTACGAGTTGCCCTTCGCCAAGGGCATGACCGGTCCGGCGGGCTACATTGCCAAAGGCTGGCAGGTGAATACGGTTGTCCAGTTCAGTTCTGGTTTGCCGCTCACCGTTCTCAATGCCTCCAACCGTCTTGCAATCACTGGCGGCGGTGCAGATCGGCCCAACCTGACTGGCCCGGTTACGTATACACATACGCTGAAGCGTTGGTTCAGCCCGTCGGCCTTTGACTATAACCCGACAGGAACCCCTGGATCGGAACCGGTCTATGCTGTGAATGGTCCGCACTTCCGCAGCTGGGATCTTTCAGCGATGAAGATGTTCGCTATCCGCGAGGGCATCAACCTTCAGTTCCGCGCGGAAGGCTTCAACATCCTCAACATGCCGAACTTCCTGAACCCGAACGGTACGCTTCCCGGAAGCGGATTCAAGGGCAGTGACTCCACCACCTGGGGCACAACGCTTGGTTCCATTTCTGGTCTGGCTGGTCCGCCCCGTCAGTTCCAGTTCGCACTCAAGCTGATGTTCTAAATCAACCAGTAACCGCACAAACGAGATGCCTCCCGGCATCTCGTTTGTGCAATACAAGCCAAATGGCAGGTTGAGAACCAAACGGAATTCCAGCCAAGCCTACCGCACCAGCCTCTCGGGCAGTTCGTTGAAATCTGCCGCCCAGTCCATTCTGCACTCATATGATCTGTATCCTTCGCGACTCGAGGGTTGCGCTGTGCGCGCGACTACTCCTGTCAAATCACACTCCATCGCTGCAGGCCCATACAGACCCGCATCCAAAGACCTCAACAGGAGGAACCATGCCACGGAACATCTTTCGAGCCGCAATCCTATGCCTCTTGCTTGGCCGTTTGTGCGCTGCGCAAACGCTGTCAAATCATTGGGAAGAGCTTTCATCGTCCGAGTTCGCGAAAGCGCTAGTGCAGGCCAAGGGCACATGCATCCTGGCCGGCGGAATTTTGGAAAAGCACGGCCCCACCGGACCCATCGGGACCGACATGTTTAACTCCCGCAACACGGTTGATCTAGCCACCAAAAAAGAATATGCAATCGTATTTCCGGAATACTTCGTTGGCCAAATTGTAGAAGCACAGCACCAACCGGCCACCATCTCCTATAGCGTTCCCACGCAACTCATGATGCTCGATGAGACCACCCGGGAAATGGCCCGCAATGGCTGCAAAAAGATCGTGATCGTTGGCATCCACGGCCGTGATCTGGTTCCCACGTTTGTTCAATCGCAGCTGGACTCGCCTCGCGACTATGTGGTCTACACAATCGGCGGGCTGCCTGGTGAAGACGCCATCAAGCCCTCCAAGCCCGATGCAGTTGGGCACGGCGGCGAAGCAGAAATGTCGCGCGTCATGGCCTGGCGCCCTGAGCTTGTACATCCTGACCGCGCAGGCCAGGAAGATTATCACGCGCTGGGTCGCCTCAGCGCCCTGCCTCCCTATCTCTTTACGGCAATCTGGTGGTATGCGGACTATCCAAATCACTATGCCGGAGACGCTGTCAACGCAACAGCAGAACGCGGCAAGCCCATGGTTGACTTGCAGGTAGCCGGCCTGGCCGACGGCATCAAAACCATCAAGAACGACACTGAAACTCCCAAGCTTCAGCAGGAGTTCTACGAGAAGCGCAGCCATCCCACCGCGGACTCCGTCAAGTAACCAGCCGATTGAGAGGAAATTATGAAAAAATTCATTCCCATTCTACTTACCTTTATTCTCGGCGCTGGTTCAGCTGCAGCGCAGATTCCCAACCCCAAATGGGAAGAGATGACCGCCAACGATTACCTGTCTGCGCTTAAGCAGGCGCAGAATGTTTGCGTACTTCCGTTCGGCCTGATTGAGGCCCATGGCCCTTCCGGCCCAGTCGGAACAGACGTGTACACAGTGCGCTATGCCTCCCTTGAGGCTGTCAAGAAAGTGCCTGCTGTTGTATTTCCGACTTACTACTTTGGGCAGGCTCAGCAGGGTGCCACCAGCCTTGGCACTATCTCGTACAGCCGCGATGCACAGCTCACCATGCTCAACGAAACCACCTCCGAGATGGCGCGCAACGGCTGCAAAAAGATAGTTATCGTCATCGGCGAAGACAGCAATCTGACTCTGATTCGTTTCTGGGTGCAGGTTGTTCTGGACAAACCCGCGAAGGACTACATGGTTTATGCCGTCCTACCAGTAACCAACCGCGTAACAGCAGGGACCACCGCCGATACCAAATGGGCGGCCAAGCCTCTGCCGGCTGCCGCAGCACCTTCAGGCCCAGGCGTTGACGGTCACGGTGGCGAAGATGAAATTTCGCAGCTCATGGTTGTTCGGCCAGATCTGGCGCATCCTGAGCGCGCCTCGCAGTTGTCCGGTGCCGACGTCAAGCATCTCGATGACCTAGGCACGCATGTCAGCACCTCGCTGTCTGAATATGGCCATTTCCCGGGCAGCTACTCCGGGAACGCGGCCAAGGCTAACGCTGTGCGCGGCCAGGCCATACTCCAGGCTCGCATCGATGCAATTGTCGACGCGCTCAACGCAGTTAAGGCGGATACGGCCGGCGCGGCGCTTCAGAAACAGTTCTTTGACGAGCTAGCTCATCCGGTAGATACAAAGCAGTAGAATTCGGTTAACAGAAAACTAAGCGATCCGATAAGGCGGGCATTGGCAGCAATCTAAAAGCCTTATGCCCGCCTGATGTTTAGGGAAGGTTGGGGCCGTGCAATGTCCTAAAATTCACCCTCAACGAGAATTGCTGGGGTGGCTATGGTCTCGCGCGGCTGAAAGACTCACGATATCTCTCGAGAATGAAGGCAGGAACTGATGAACAGAAAGAAACTATTTCCGCGAATTATGTTTGGGCTGATCGTCGCAACGATTTTTGCAATGTCCGCGTCTTCGCAGCTCACAGGAGTGGTGAAGATCACCGGTGGATCCGTACAGGGCGTACCGGGAAACGACCCTGCCGTAACGGCGTTCAAGGGGCTTCCTTTTGCAGCGCCTCCGGTGGGTGATCTGCGCTGGCGCGCTCCACAGCCGGTTGTGCCGTGGGATGGCATTCGCAAGGCCGACAAATTATCCAATAGCTGTATCCAGTACGAGGTTTACGAACGTAAACCCTGGACGCACGAGTTCATGGCGCACAACGACATGAGCGAAGACTGCCTCTACCTGAACGTGTGGACTCCGGCAAAGAGCAGCAGCGAGAAGCTTGCCGTATACATGTTTATCCATGGCGGCGGGAATACCGAGGGCTCCACCGCAGTGCCGGTTTATGACGGGGAAGGCCTGGCTAAGAAAGGCGTCATCGTCATCACGGTGAATTACCGGCTCGGTATCTTTGCCTCGCTCGTACACCCAGAGCTCACGGCCGAGGCGCCTTACCATGCTTCCGGTAACTACCAGATTCTCGATCTGATTTCCGCGCTCCAGTGGATCAAACAAAACATTGCGCAATTTGGCGGCGATCCTAATAAGGTCACCATCGGCGGGCAGTCTGCCGGGTCGGGCAATGTATTCAGCCTCACCACTTCACCTCTTGCCAAGGGACTCTTCCGCGGCGCAATCAATGAGAGCGGCGCCAGCGCCACGGTATTTGCTGCGCGCAGCCTGCCACTAGCCGAATTGGAAAAAGTGGGTCAGGCATTTGCCGCTGCCAAAGGCGCAAAGTCCATTGCCGAGCTTCGCCGCTTGAGCTGGCAGCAGCTTATGGAGCCGATTCCCGCCGCCAACCCTGGAGAAAAACCGCCGACGTTCCGCTTCGGAAGCGCGATTGACGGATACGTCTTTCCACTCTCTCCGGCCGATACTTATCTGCAGGGCAAACAGAACGACGTGCCCACGCTGATGGGCTACAACCTGAATGACAATACCGGCCCGGCCCCGCACCCCGACATCAATCTGGCCGATTACAAGAAGCTGGTAGCGAGCCTGTACGGAGATTCAAGCGACGAGTTCCTGAAGCTCTATCCTGCGACCACCGACGACGAAGCCAAGACAGCCTATATGCACGCAACCTGGGACCGCGTACGCTCCAGCGTCTACTACTGGGCCATGTGGCGCGCCAGCCGTACCGCTAAAACAAACCTCTACTCCTACTTCTGGGATCACGTCATTCCCGGACCGGACTCGGAGATTTTCGGCGTATTTCACACTTCGGAAGTGCCGTATGCACTCAACTCGATCTCGAAGTCAGACCGGCCCTTTACGGATCAGGACCGAAAGATCGCCGACACCTTGTCCACGTACTGGTCCAACTTCATCAAGAACGGCAATCCCGATGGTCCTGGCCTGGCGCACTGGCCCTCCACTGCGGAAGCGGCCGGGATGACGATGGAGATTGGCAACAAATACAATCCGATTCCCATCACCGGCGACAAGGAGAAGCAGCAATTCTTTGAGAAGTACTGGAACTCTCCGGAGCGATTAACAAAGTAGCCCTGCAAAATGCGCGATCGAATTCGTGAATCGGCTAAAGGGCGCAGGAGTCGGTGCGTCAAAGAAAAGTCCACATCAAGTCTTTGATGCACCGACATCCCGACGACCATGAAGTACGGCTGTCTATGCAATGAGGGCCATTAGTGCCGGAACCAGCCCTCTGGGTCTTAACTTGGTTTGGTTTTGGCTTGGCATAAATTGGAAGCTTCCCCTCGATCGAAGAACAAGTCATTTGGAATCAAAGTTTTAATTGATTGCGCGAGCTGGATTTGTTCACAGGGCCCCGTTCTGGATTCGGATTCGGAATCTGAGGGGAAGGGAGCTATCCCCGGGGTGAGTTGTGGCCATGAGGGTGGCCTGGCACGGACGTGGGTATGCAAGAACCAACAGTTCCAGGTCGTTTCTGCGATCCGTGGAAACCTCTTCCCATTTGCAAAAACTACCATTCACTCCCGATGGCAGGGATCGGAAGGCAGACATTCTTTAACCCAACGTCGGTCAGACAATCGTCTGAACGTAAAATTCGCCGCAATCGTTCACTCGTCTATAAGGATTCTCTTGTCTGAGTTGACGCTGATCAGTTAACTTTATGCGGTTTGAGTAATACAGCCTGAAGCGACGTGAAGTTTGAACGCAGTTTCCCCTTGGATGTCGTCGTATGCTGCTTCCGGACCGCCAGAGGCCATTTCAAAAAGAGGAACTTCCCTACACATGAAGAAGATAGGAAACGCTGTACTCATTGGGGGCCTTGCGGCTCTCGCAACCTGGATAACCGCACCTCAAATGTTGAATATTCCGACCTGGGCAGTGTTCGGTTGCTGGGCGTCTTACTTTCTGTTCGGCGCGGAACCCCGGAAGTCCGGCATTGGCATGTTTCAGCTGGTCCTGGGAATTGTGATTGGCGCCCTCTTTCTGATCGTTGCGCCGCATGTAGCGCCGTCGCTTGGTCTATGGACCGGCCCCGCGCTGGTGTTCCTCGTTGCAGGCGGCCTTTCTTTTATGGAATGGACGCCTTTGAACATCATTGCGGCGTACTACATTGGCCTGACAATCATGTTTGCATCCGGATTTCCGCCGGACGTGCGCCACGTTCTGATTTTGATCTCTGCCGCGGCGCTGGCATTTTTCTTTGGTTGGATTTACATGGTTATCCGGACTTGGTTTTTCGCCATGATTGATGGACATGCTCAAACGGTATAGTTTCGCTCGGTGTATAGGTAGACATCTTCAACGAAGCGCACGCGCAGCTGCTTCGTCATACATACATCCAGACCGCGATGAACGTGTATGGATAGGCGATGCCTGCGTCGAGAAGAGAAGCGGAAGGTCGGCACGGTGGTGCTCAAGCCCTGGCGGGTGAGCGCGCTGACGTGTCGATTTTCTTATTGGGAGTGAATGGGAGTGAACCGCTATTTCTGATTCTCTCTAAACCATTGATTTGATTTGGTTGCGGGGGCTGGATTTGAACCAGCGACCTTTGGGTTATGAGCCCAACGAGCTACCGGGCTGCTCCACCCCGCAGATTCAGTTTACCAACACCGCCCTTAAGGGTCAATTAACGCCAATTCCCTCAGCAAACGGAGAGATCGGCCAATCCGGTACACTGGCGGGAACCATGCAATTGCGCCAGGCAACGCGGTAATCTCGCGATAATCTGGTGCGCCAGTGAGGAACCCCGACCATGTCTCACCTCTACGTCGCAGTTTTGGCCGTGATTGTAGCAGCGCTGCTCTCGGTTGCGCTCTATCGCAGTTCCCAGGTCAAATCCAAGGCCGACTACCTGGTTGCCGGGCGGTCACTGCCTGCCTTTGTACTGGTGCTGACGCTGCTGACGTCGTGGATTGGCGCGGGGTCGCTGTTTGCCGGGGCTGAGAACGCCTACCGCAACGGGTTTGCGGCATTGTGGATGCCCGCGGGCGGGTGGCTGGGGCTGCTGCTCATCTACTTCATCGCGCCGCGCGCGCGCCGCTTTGCGCAGTTCACGCTGCCTGACCTGCTTGAGGCTCGCTATAACCAGACGGCCCGGGTACTGGGCACGATCGCCATCCTGTTTGCCTATGTGGGCATCACCAGCTACCAGTTCAAAGGCGGCGGCAACGTGCTGCACCTGATTTTTCCGGACGCCATTACGCCGGAACTTGGCACCTATCTGATTGCCGCGTTTGTGATCGTGACTACCGCGCTGGCGGGCATGTCGTCGGTGGCATATATGGATGTAGCCATCGGCTCGCTGGTTACTGTTATCTGCGTAATAGCCGCGCCGCTCTTGTTCTTCAAAGCCGGTGGGTGGGCAGGGCTGCACGCTGTGCTGCCGCCGACGCACTTTGAGGTGCTTGGCAACCTGACGCTGGTGCGGGCGCTGGAGTTTCTGGTGCCCACGCTGCTGCTGATGCTGGGCAACCAGGTGATGTATCAGAAGTTCTTCTCAGCAAAGACGGAGAGAGACGCACGGATCTCGGTCATTGGGTGGATACTGGGCACGGTGCTACTGGAGACGCTGATTGTTTCGATTGCCGTGATCGGCTCCGCGCTGTACCCGACGGGAGAGGCCGCGGCGCAGCCATACGAGATTATTCCTTACACGGCTCGGCATGGATTGCCGGCGCTGATGGGTGCACTGCTGCTGGGCGCGGTGTTTGCAAAGGTCATATCGACAGCCTCAAATTATCTCTTCTCGCCTGCGACCAATCTGGTGGAGGACGTGTTTGTGCGCTACATCTCTCCGGGCGCTTCAAACAAGAAAGTCTTGATTGTGTCGCGGCTGGCGGTGGTGCTGCTTGGCTGCTGGGCGCTCTATCAGGCGATTTACGCGCCGAGCATTCTGGCCAAGATGCTTTATGCATACACGATCTATTCGGCGGCGCTGACGCCTGTGGTGCTGGCTGCTTTCTACTCGAAGCGGGTAACGGCGTGGGGCGCAGTGGCGGCGATTGCAACCGGCACGGTGGTGACGCTTGCGTGGGATGTGCCGCAGGTGCGAGCGGTGTTTCCAGCGATTCTGGCTGAGCGCGACGCCATCTTTCCGGCGCTGTTCGCCGCGGTGGCGGCGATGATAGTTGTGAGCCTGGTGACTCCTGCGCCTGACGCGGAGCATCTGGCCAAGTTTGCCGATTAGATATCCGGCCCTTGAATAGTGTTTAGGCTTCCCACCCATTTCACGATGAAGCTGTGAAATGGATGGGACACGGAGCATTTGTGGTCGGTTTGGGATCGGTTGGTAGAAACTCGGCACTAATAGAAAAGGTACTTGCGCCAGCGGTCGTCTCCGCGGCCCAGCATACGCATGATCTGCCGACTGGTGTGCAGAGAGAAGGGGCGGGGCTCGCGGAGCAACTGCATGTCGTTGATTTCGTGAAGGAGGCGGTTGCCCTTGCGGCGATTGCAGGAGTGGCAGCAGGCGACGAGGTTTTCCCAAGTGGAGTTGCCGCCGCGCGAACGGGGCAGGACGTGATCGAGCGTGAGTTCGCTGGGGGGAAGGACGACGGCGCAGTACTGGCAGGTGTTGCGATCGCGGAGGAGGATGTTTTTACGCGAGAGGGCGCGGGTCTGGTGAGGGATGCGGCGGTACTCAAGAAGGCGGATGACGGAGGGCATATTGATGAGGTTGCGCTGCGCGTGGAGTGTGAGGCCGTGCTCCTCCTCAGCGCGGGCGATGCCCTTGAGGACCAGCACGAGCGCCCGGCGCGCGCCGCAGATATTGATGGGCTCGTAGGACGCGTTGAGCACGAGCACGGGCATCTGCAGGAGGTGAGGAGAGTGCACGACGACGGTTCCAGCCGCGTGATCGGTGGCCATCAAAGATGCTTTGCTGATGGCCTTCTGCTTGCGAGCGTGAATCATGGCCTTTCCCAGTGACATATCCCAACCTCCCCGACAAAAGAATTCAGTTCCCCTGCGATGGATAAGTGCGAATTGGCAACGGATCATTCAATCGCGAGTTGCCTATCAGTGAGTCTGTTTGTTGTTGGTTCTGTTCTGCATCTTCAAAGCCGTTACGTCGTACCGTTGAAATGCTTCGCGCACGGGCCAGCGTGGCCACCCACACGGAGGCAGCACCGGCGCGGGCAAGTTCCTGAGCCGCGGCGCGCGCAGTTGCGCCGGTGGTGAGAATGTCGTCGATGAGCAGCACATGGAGGAGTGTGACTGCGGCCGGATCAGATACCTGGAATGCGCCGCGCACATTGATGCGGCGCTGGCGCGGCGTAAGGCCCGCCTGACTCTCTGTGGGGCGCAGTCGCATGAGCGTGCGCGAGGCCAGAGTGAGCTGCCACTGCGGATGCGATTTGGCGAGGACGGAAAGAGCTTCGCGCGCAAGAGAGCGCGCCTGATTGAAGCCGCGCTGCGCATATTTGGAGCTGTGCAGGGGGATGGGAACGACGAGCATCTCCGCCGGAGCCTGGGAGGCGAGCTGGGCTATTGCATGGGCGAGCAAGGCTCCGAGGCCGTGGGATGCGGTGCGAATGTTGTTGTATTTGAGGGCGTGAATGGCCTGCTTCATGCGGCCGTCATAGAGTCCGTGGGCAACGGCGCGGGTAAAAGGAGGTGGGGCCATGCGGCAGGCGCGGCAGTTACCCATTGCGGCACCAAGTTCGTCGAGTACGTCGCCACAGCGAGAGCAGGCGCACCCGTCGAGGGCGGGAAACTCGGTCCAGCAGAGATTGCAAATTGGCGCGAGAGAAAGCTGCGGCAAGAGGGATCCGCAGAGAACACAGGAGGAAGGGAAGAGTGCGCAACTAAACGCGTCCACAGGACTTCGAAGCACCCGGACTACGGCGCGCCACCGCGCAGTTTCCGGGGGCGGAACGTCGAACGTCAGTGAACCGGAGTCCCTGCGGAAGACGCACCTCAATCGCGAGAGGCCCGTGTGCGCCTCTCTGCCCATGAGTATACTCACGGGCCGGGGAAGATTCCAGAGGGATTGTGATGGGGGGATGAATTTACAGGCTGCGAAGGGGCGGACTATCGGCTGCCCTTAGCGGCAAAGTAGAGCATTGCGCCTCCGGCAACGATGCCAGCGATTCCAAGGATGGGGGGAATGGGGACGCTGTGGTCCTCTGAGTGGCTGATTTGTATGGGCCCCATATCAATATCCTTTTTGTGGCTGGTGTATGTGAAGCCGCCATAGACCAGGGCTGCGATTCCGAGAAAGATTACAACCAATCCAGCCATCTTCATTGCGATCCTGCTTTCCAATTCCTGAGGTTTACAACTCAACGGGCGAGCGCGCTGATCTGAATTGGACACTCGAAGATGAAAGGTCCGGCGACATTCTGAATTCCCTGGTTTTGAGATGTTCCAGAAGTAGGATGCCGCCGGATTAGCGGAACGCTTAATTCGAATTAGTGGTTGGAGTGTTGATTTTCGCTACGATCTTCGGTGTTGTTGTGAGGATCGGGGTTGTCGGTGTCGCGTGAGGCGTCGTTGAAGGCCTTGGTTGTGTCGCGCGCGATGTCTTTTGCCGCGCCCCAGGCCTTTTCTGCTTTGCCCCTGACTTGTTGAACCGCGCCCTCGACCTGCTGGGTTGTGTTGCCAGTCCACTCGCCTACCTGCCGCTTCGCTCTTCCTGCTGCGTCGTCGATTGCGCCCTTCACTCTGTCCTTGTCCATACTGTTTCCCTCCATGGGTTACGTTGAGAATTTGCACACAGACACCCGGCAGTTATTCCGCGGCGGATATCCAACGGATGGGAACCAAGGAGTTCAGAGGACCGACCTTCGGCCAGTGATCAACTGAATAAGAAGGACAACGAGTGCAACTACAAGCAGGAGATGAATGAATCCCCCCAGCGTGTAAGAAGTAACAATCCCCAACAACCAGAGGATTAGAAGGACTACAAAGACTGTCCAGAGCATATGCTTTACCTCCGTTGCCTTCTGCCCTGATTCGGACATTGGCAACTGAGGCTTGGACGCCTGCACTGCAAATGGCGTTGCTTGGCTCGGAGCGAATCGCCAAGAAATGTAGCGTGCAACTCAAGCAGGTTCGGTTGCATCGCGAAGAGCGTAATTATTGATATCTATAACTTGGCCTGTGCATAAGCGCGAGAGGACGGTAGCGTCCTCCGTGGGCGCAAGAAAACACAAAGGCCCGCCGGAGTTGCCAGCGGGCCTTTGTGCGAGAGGCGATTGAGAAGGATCAACAGTGGTTTAGACAACGCCGGCCATGTAGACTTCCGCGCCTTCGTGTTCGAAGTTTTCCGCCTTTGCGCCGCACTCTTTCAACACTACTGGTGAGAGTGTAATGACCGGGCAGTGTGCCTGAGCGAGGGTTTTGTAGACGACGCCATGGCGGGTGATGGCGGCAAAGGCCGAAGCGCCCTGCGCGCCGAGTACGATGAGGTCCGCCTGCTGGGCACGGCTCTGATAGAGGAGTTCCTCTGTCGGGTCGCCGGGAACGACGATGGTTTGGAGTTGGATCTTCTGGCGCAGCCTTGGATCAATGAGCGCCATCAGGTCTGCTTCCACATCATCCAGAGTGCGGCCGGAGAGAACGGCGGCACGATCTTGCGGGCGGATGACATGCTGCAGGATGAGTCGCGCACCGTGCTGCACGGCCAACTCCGCGGCAAAGGTGGCCACGAGAGGGCTGGCCTCATGCATACTGACGGCGCATAGGATGGAGCGGGTGGCATAGTCACGATACGCTCCGCTGACAACATCCGGGCCGACGATATAGACCGGGACGTGAGCCGTGCGCAGGACGGCCTCTGCGACGGAGCCAACGAGCAACTTGCCAATGGGGCCGGGCGAGTGAGTGCCCATAACGATTCGATCGATCTGGCGCTCAGACGCGTACGCAAGAATCTGGTCTGAGGGCAGGCCGGGGCGCACGACTACCTCGCAGCGGACACCGGCATCGCGGACGCGCCTGGCCATGGGCTCCAGGTGCTGCTTTTCAATGCGGGCGGCGGCGGCATAGTCGTAATAGCGGATGCCGGATGTCTCAGAGGAGGCAACGACGAGGGTGTCATAAGAATGGAAGAGGATGAGATCGGCGTTGCACTGCCGCGCCTGCGCCAAGGCAAAGTCAAAGGCTTTTTCATTGGCGGGGATTTCCGAAGCGAAGAGGATGGTGGAGGGCTTGCTCCAACCGGATTTCAATAAGGCAGCCATAGGATACCTCCCTGACAGCTCAAAGGACTTTGGCAGATAGGGGACATTGCTGACAGTGCCCTACCGCACATGTTGGAGTGATTTATCTCACTCGATTGAGACGGTGTGTATCGGGCTTCAGTCACATCCAAATGCACATATCAAGACTGTGATTAGGATGCGACCGTGGACCGATTGGTTGACAACACCACCACTGTCCTCCGGTTTGACGCGATTGTCCAATGAATAGAGGGAAATATTATGGGGGGATTCCCAGTCGCGTGATCTGAATCACAGCCCGTTCCGCGTTGGAACTGGTCTTCTAGAACGGAATCGTGGCCCTCAGGAGCAGCTTTCCTACCTGTGAGCGGGCGCAGTTGGTAAGTTTTGGTAGCGCCGCAAGTCTTTAAGAGGAAAGCCGGTTCCCCCCGGTGCAGAATGCAGTTCCCCGCCGGCGACATGATTCCATAGGAGGCCTTATGGCATTGGAAATGATGCAGAATATTCCGGCTCGTGGCGGAATTGATTATGACGAATCCCCTTTTCTGGCTATCTGGGAGATCACCCAGTCCTGCGATCTGGCATGCAAGCACTGCCGTGCGGCGGCGCAGCCGATTCCGCACCCTGACCAGCTGTCGAACTCGGAAGCCAAGGGATTGATTGACCAGATTGCAGACATGCACATTCCGATTTTTGTGTTCACGGGCGGCGATCCGCTGAAGCGCACGGATGTGTATGAGCTGATTACGTATGCCGCCGGGAAGGGCGTGCATGTGGCGCTGACGCCGAGCGCGACACCGCTGCTTACCCGCGAGGCAATCTTCAAACTGAAGGAAGCCGGGCTGGTGCGGTTGGGGATTTCGCTGGATGGATCGACAGCGGAGATTCACGACAACTTCCGTGGATTGCCGGGCGCATATGCGCGGACGATCCAGGCGATTCAATGGGCAGCGGAGGCAGGACTGCCAATCCAGGTACACACGACGATCAGCCGCCACAACGCGCACGATCTGGACAGCCTGTGCAACTTGTTTGAGACGCTGAACATTGTGATGTGGAATGTGTTCTTCCTGGTGCCGGTGGGCCGTGGACAACTTGGCGACCTGCTGTCAGGTGAAGAGTTTGAGAATGTGTTCGGCAAGATTTATGAACTGTCACATCGGGTGAGCTTCCAGATCAAGACAACAGAGGCGATGCACTATCGGCGCTATCTGCTGCAGCACAATCTGGAAGAGCGGAAGATGGGACATGGCAGCGGTCATCCGGGTGGACATCCGGGCGCGATGCCTGGCGCGAAGATGGGCGGTGCACGGCCTGCTCCGGCAGCTTACGAGCCGGGCGACCCGACAGCCGACGCAGCCACGCGCACCAATGCGTGGGCCACGCGGCGCGTGAATGACGGCAAGGGGTTCATGTTTATCTCGCACAAGGGCGATGTGTACCCGAGCGGCTTTTTGCCGATTCATGCGGGCAGCATTCGCGAGACGCCGTTGAAGGATATTTATCAGAACGCGCCGATCTTCAAATCTCTGCGTGACACGTCCCAGCTTGAAGGCAAGTGCGGCGCGTGCGAGTACAAGGAGATTTGCGGCGGTAGCCGTGCAAGGGCTTATGCGGTTACGGGCGATCCACTGGCACAGGAGCCATGCTGCATTTATCAGCCGCGCAATTGGGTGCCTCGTGCAGAGGCTGAGCCGAAGGCGATTTGCCAGCCGGAGTTGACGGCGACACTGGTTACGCTATCGTAGCTGTTCATGTGCTGAAACACGCCGGCCCGAATCGAAGGATTCGGGCCAGTTTGTTTTAGAGAGTATGTTCATCATGGGGATAGTATGTGCGCGAGGTTCGGATACTCACGGATGGCGTCGTAGTATGGAAGCGCGTGTTTTAGATCTGTTTTCGGCACATGAAAGCTGTTCAGACTCGGATTCAAGAAAGAGAAGATCGACCAATGAAGCTTCGCAGCGCCTCGCCACTCCTTGCCGTTTTCTTACTCGCAGCTATGCTTATGCCGTTCAGCGTATTTGGAGGGCAAGGCGGGCCTGCCACAACAGGAACTGCTGCGGTGTCGCGAGGCGAGTTTGTCGCCATGATCTCCGACTACTTCAACTGGATTCACTGGTCAGAGTACAACGACTATGCCAAGTCGGTGCCAGTGACGGTTGTCGATGTTCGTGCCGGAGATAAATACACAAAACAGATAGAGTGCGCACTGGAAGCGAAGATCATCAGCCCGGACGATACGGACAAGTTCTATCCCAACAAGCCGATAACGCGGAAGGATGCGACGGAGATTTTATCGCGCGCCTTTGATCTTTCTCCAGCAACCGTTGGCGGCTTGATGAAGGGCGGAGCGGAGACGCTAACAAGCGCGCAGGCTCACGAAACCTTGAAAGAGATTACGACGAGATATGTAACACCCGTGCAGGTGATGCCCAAGCCGGGAACCACTTCGAACCGGCGAAACATAAATATAACCACGCCGACTCCGGGAGCAAGGATCTACTACACGATCAGCAGTGACGGTACTGAACCCGCCGATCCAACCACTGCAAGCAAGGAATACAAGACCTCGGACGGCTATTTGCAGCTCGATAATCCGATGACATCCAAGGTGGATTACAGGTATTGGACCATCAAGGCAATAGCGATCAAGGACGGCATGGCTACAACGCCTGTGCAGAGTTTTTCATGGGTCATTTACCGGCCCAAATCATCTCCATTTCAGGCCCGCCTGGTACACGCGCGCACAACATCAGCTCCTGTTGTCTGGGAGATTTTGAACCCCTCCGACTTCAACTTTCCGCATGTCCTTTACATCGAGGGCACTCAGCGCGGAGTGGTTATGGACGCGGGACAATACCCCTTTGATCCGCACGACAGCAGCAGCAATCTGAAGACGTATATTGACACGCTGGCTACCAAGCCCTACGACGCCGTGCTTGGGCACGCTCATCCCGATCACGACGAACAGATAGACAGCTTTGTGCAGGGCGGAGTGCGTCTTTATCTCACTGCGCAGGACAAGGCATTTTTCCTGGCCCAGGCCGCCAAGCGGCCTGACTGGGCTCATGCGGCCACGGCCTCCTCCCTCATCAAAGACGGCGACGTTCTCGATCTCGGCAATGTGAAGATGTATGCCTACCAAGTGCCTGCACACGAAGACGGTCTGGTGATGCTCGACGACAAGCAGGACGGATGGGTCTTTGCCACCGATATGTTTGGACCCAACCGCCCAGCCACAGCGGACCTGGCAAATTTCTCAGGAGTTAAGAACGACCTTTTTCTTTCCATGATCGAGCAGCTCTATGCGAACCTGAGGAAAGATGGCGGCAAAATCACGGAAGTGTATAACGCGCACAACGAAGCTCCGTTTGGAGTAGCCGGCATCGATAATTTTGAGAAGGGATTTCAGGAGTTGATCGACATTGGTTCCGGTGCGTTGACGCCGTCGATGCGTGGCGTGGACCCAGGCGGGCACCCGATGCCGAACCGCCGCCAGCTTGTTGTGGGCGATATGTGGAGAGACAAGAACTGGACCGGCGTATGGATAGATGGGACGTATGGCGGGCCAGTTAACTACCTATCGAAACCGACAACGGCATACAAGAACGACATTGCCATCGACTACAACTCGACGGATGGCATCAAGAAGTATTCCGTGCTAGGGAACGTGGAAGTTGCCAACGGCGAACTGGTTGGCGTGGATCTTTCCTGGGCAGCTCCAAAGAATGGCGTTGAAAATACGCTGCCGAACAAGTTCGACCCGTGGACGTACGCGTACGAGATCAGGGTTCCGGCAGCCAACAGCGAGATCACCATAAAGCCGACGGCACTATCGAACAAGATCGCTTCGCTCAAGATTAACGGAGCATCCGTGAAAAATGGAACGGGCAAAACCATTGCCGTGAGCGATGGCTCGAAGATTGTAGTCGATGTGGTGGCCCCGGACGGCGTAACCGCCAGCAAGTACATTTTGACGGTGAAGAAGTATTAGCCAGGACGTAGGCATCGCCCCGCTACCGCTTACTTTGCATCCCGAGAAGCTCACCCCAGTTTGGCGGGTTCGCCCCAAGATTCGAATACGAATTCGCTTATGGGTTTGCGGGTGCGGGAGGTGAGTTCGCGCTTGACGACTTCGTCTTCCGGAGTGCCAATGGGTTCGCCTTGATAGCCAAGGGCGACTAATGTGCCGAGGTGATAGTCGGAGGGGATGTTGAAGGCGGCGCGGGCTTTTTCCTGATCGAAGCCGCCCATCTGGTGGGTGGTGAGGCCGAGGGCTGCGGCTTGCAGTGTGAGATAAGACGTGGCCGCGCCGAGGTCGTAGAGTGCGAAGCGGTTGGGGCGTGCGGCCTTGGGGAAGTGATCGAGCGCCGCGCCGAGGATGAGGACCGGCGCTTTGTGAGCCCAGACCTGGTTGAAGCCAGCAAGCGACTCGGCGAGCTTGGCGTGCGATTCCGAGCCTTTGAGTGCGACGATGAAACGCCACGGCTGTTCGTTGTTGGAAGAAGCGGCCCAGCGGGCAGCCTCAAAGAGTTTGGCGAGAGTGTCGGGGGTTACTTCGCGATCCGCAAAAAAGCGCGAACTCCAGCGGTGGTGAAAGATGGGCAGGACGCCCTCAACTGCCGGGGCCTTCTTAAACTCATTCACTTCGATTGCGGAAAGAGACATGTGCGGAAACTCCTTGAGGGTTATTGCCTATCCCTATTTGATTCTTGCATGAAGCGAGGGATTCAGAACCAGACGCAGGTGGTGAGACGATTGGGGCACACCGGGCCGCTAATCGGTGCGTGAGCCTGCTAGGCTTTTGTGAAGAGAGGTTCCCGTGCGGCGCATCTGTGTGGACATGGACGAGGTAATGGCCGATTTGCTCAGCGAGCATTTGCGCCAGTATAACCAGCACTTTGAAGAGGAGCTGACTCCCGAAGACCTGTTGGGCAAGGGTCTGTGGGAAGCTGCACCGCACGACAGGCAGTTGCAGCTGCGTGCGTTTCTCGACGCTGAGGGATTTTTTGAAGACCTGCCGGTGATGGAGAACGCGCAAGAGGTGCTGCGAGATCTGTCCAAGCGGTTTGAGATCTACATTGCGACGTCCGCGATGATCGTACCGAATTCCCTGGGGTCAAAGTATCGATGGCTGCAGCGGCACTTCTCGTTTATTCCGCCGGCGCACTACGTGTTTTGCGGAGACAAGTCGATACTGCGCGCCGACTATTTGATTGATGATCAGCCGAGGAATCTGCAGGCGTTTGAGGGGCAGGGGCTGCTCTACTCAGCGCCGCATAACCTGATGCTTACGGAGTTTGTGCGGGTGCAGGACTGGCTGGATGTGGCGCGGTACTTTGATGGTGTGAGCCAGGCGCAGTAGCTGCGCAGCCTCTGTCGGAGCCAACGCGGATTTCGCTCAACGATCAGAAATTCGTTACCATGGTATGTGACCTTGTTTCCCTCCCTCGCCAAGTCCCCTATATCTCGCCGCCAGTTTTTGAGCACTAGCGTATTAGCAACAGCAGGTACAGCGCTGTATGCGGGCGAGATTGAGCGTCACTGGATTCAGGTGACGCGTCATGAAGTTCCACTGCCCGGCCTGCATGCAGCCTTCAATGGCATGCGCATCGTGCAGATCAGCGATATTCATATGAATGAGTTTACTGAGCCGCTGTTCTTGCGCGAGGGTATTCGCCAGGTGAATGGCATGAATGCCGATGCGATATTTATCACCGGGGATTTTGTTACGTTTGGAGCAAAAGTTCACAAATTCGCCAAGGCTGCAGCGTGGCAATGCGCCGAGATTCTGCGCGAGTTGCAGTGCAAGTCAATCTATGCCGTGTTGGGTAACCACGATATGGGTGGTTTTGGGCGGGAAGTGACGCGAGCATTGACGGCGAGCGGAATCATGGTGTTGAACAATTCCCATGTAGCGCTGGAACGAGGGGGCGCGCGTGTGTGGCTTGCGGGCGTTGAAGACCCGTACGCAGGAGAGCCTAATCCTGAGGCTGCGATTCCGAAGTCTATACGCAATGTGCCAGGGGAGCCAGTGATTCTGCTGTGCCATGGCCCGGACTACGCCAACGAGTTGCTGGCACAGCCTGCGGGCCAGGCAGTGTCGTTGATGCTGAGCGGGCACACGCATGGCGGGCAGATACGTCTACCGTATTTTGGACCGCTTCGGCTACCACCGATGGGCCAAGAATATGTAGAGGGGTGGTTTAAGCTGGGCGCGATGCAACTCTACGTGAATCGCGGACTTGGGACTGTGGGGCTTCCGTTTCGGTTCAACTGCCCTCCGGAGATCAGCTTGCTCACTTTGCGCGCATAACATTCCGACCCGCGAATCGTTTTGGGGATTCCCACCCTTGCGCTACAAAAAAAGCGCAAGAATGGGGCACGGAGCCTTCGAATTCATGACTCGGATACCCGGTCGATTCGTACTGAATTGCTCAGAATCATGCACGGTATCTGGCTTAGCCTGAAGGCCACGGCACTTTTACTCAAAGGTTGCGCAGAGATACCCTTCTTCATCCCGTCGCACTTTCTGCATCCAATCCAATGTGCAATTTGCCGCGCAAGAGGAGACCCATTGCGCAAGAATCGCAAGAGATACGGATATGTAGCTGGGCTGCGCAGAGTTTTACTGTTTGTGCTGGTGATGCTTGCGCTGCGGCCGCAACAGGCTACGGCGTACGCGGTGCTAACGCATGAGCAGCTTATCGACCTGACGTGGCAGGACTCGATTGTGCCGTTGCTGATGAGCCGGTATCCCGATCTGACGGCGGCACAACTTGATGAGGCGCGCGCGTATGCGTATGGCGGCTGTGCGATTCAGGATATTGGGTACTACCCGTATGGGGATCGGTTTTTCTCAGATCTGACGCATTATGTACGGTCAGGTGATTTTATTGTGAGCCTGTTTCGCAATGCACGGAATGCGAATGAACTGGCGTTTGCCGTGGGCGCGCTGTCGCACTACATTGGCGACTCGGTGGGGCACCCTGAGGCGACCAATGTTGCGGTTGGGATTGAGTTTCCTGAGTTGGCAAAGAAGTATGGCCCGATGGTGAACTATGCGCAGGGCAAGCGGCAGCATGTTCGGGCGGAGTTTGCATTTGACATTGATCAGATTTCTCATGATCGCGTTGCCCCGCTGAAGTATCTGCGCCATGTTGGACTGAAGGTGCCGATTGCTCTTGTTTCGCGGGCCTATTTTGAAACGTATGGAGTGCGCGATTTTGACGGACGACAAGGGCATCGCTTCAATGTGCGCGAGTATCGGTTTGCCATTCGCTCATTTATTCCGCGCATTGCGTACTCACTGACGCTGCTCCATAAACGGCATGAGCAGCGAGAGCCGGCAACGCCGGAGACATTGGAGATTGAGCGCGAGGCGGTAGCGACAGCGAAGCTGGACAACTGGGATGCGTATCGCGACAAGAGACCGGGCATTGGAACCTATGCGTTGGCAGGGTTGATTTTTGTTCTACCGAAGGTGGGGCCGCTGTCAATGCTCGCGGTGAAAGGTCCGACGGCGCAGACTGAAGCGGATTACATGCACAGCCTGTACCTATCGATAACGGCACTGCGCAGGAGCCTGGCTCGGTTTACTTCGCCTGAGGCTGCGCGGGCGCGGGCCGCGGCGGATGCAGCTTCCAGTACCGTACTCCAGGCGGCACCGTCTGCTCCGTTGCCGAACGATCACCGCATTGACAGAAGCCCACCCAACGAGAAGCTGGACCCGCGGCATCCGCTGCCGAATCGCGATCTGGATACGGGCCATGTTGTGCTGCCGGGGGGCTACTCGCTTACGGATGATACGTACGCGACGCTGCTGCACAATCTTACGCAGCGTCCGAATGACGCGATTCCGCCGGGGATCCAGCGCGACATTCTGGACTACTATGCGAACCTGGATGCGCCGATTACGACTAAGCGCAATGCAGCTCAGTGGACGCAGGTGCTGGCGGATTTGAAGACGCTGGCAGGCATGTCAACCAAGCCGGAGTTGGATCCTTATCCGACCTATGAAGATGAAGCTGCGGATGAGAAGGTGAACTCGGATCAATAGGCGGACGCGAAGGCGGCCAATTGGTCAGGCCCCTAAATAGTGTTGAGGCATCCCACTTTTGCGCCAGAAACAATGCGCAAAAGTGGGGCACGGAATATCAGTATCTATGGGGCCGGATCAATAGGTGCCAGACGTGGTCTACATGGTGGGCGGAATCCTGGAAGTGGCGGGCGGCGGTGGAGATGGAGTGCGCTGGCCGGAGGCGTTTGCCGGAGCAGCACGCAATGGTTGCGGCTGCGGCTGAGCGCCAGGTGGCTGGTGCATGGTGACAATGATGGCCCCCGCAGGCTTGGTGCCGACGCACTGGTAAGAGTGTGGCGTACCTGCGTCAAAATAAGCGGCGTCGCCGGTGATGAGAGTTGTGGCCTGGTCACCGTGGCGGAGGGCGAGTTCCCCGTTGAGGACGTAGAGAAACTCAAAACCGGGATGAATGTGGGCCTTTGGAGTGACGTTTTCGGGGTTGGGAACAAATTCGGCGTAGTAGGGGTCCATGTGGCGGTCTGGAACCATGTAGCCGAGGCTCTCAAAGAAATAGGTGGGTGGTTCGACGCCGGTCTGGGGCAGCTTTACGCGCTCCGCCTGCCGGTGAATGCGGAAGATTGCGTTTGGCTCGGACTCAAAAAAATAGGAGAGATCTTTGGAAAAGACCATGGCGATGCGAGCCAGATTGCGGAGTGTGGGGACAACGCGGCCTGTCTCAAGCTGGGAGAGAAAGCTGGCGGAGAGGCCGGTGTGCTTGCCCAGTTCTACGAGGCCCATGGATTTTTTGAGGCGGAGGCGGCGGATGCGTTCGCCGAGGTGCTTCTCCTCAATAAAGCGCTCGGCAGTCTCGGGGTCCGCCTGGGTTTTCTGCATTTCTTCACTTTTGATCTGGGATGGATCGCCCATCGATTCCTCCGGTTTGCCCGAGATACATATAGGATGAAGCGTGCAGCTGTTATTGTCCAGATCAAACAAGTTTTCCGTGGCACCAATTTGATGAGCATCACGACAGGGAAGCAAGCGTCCGCGTTATCCTGATACGTCTGGAGAAGGAAACCCATTATGGCTGAAGAAACCGCTGTTCCCGCCGCACTGCCCAAGCCGCCAATCGCCACCATTGCCACCCTTGGCCAGCACGAGGGCCAGTCTGTAACGCTGCAGGGCTGGCTCTACAACCTGCGCGAGAGCGGCAAGCTGCTGTTTCCGATCTTTCGCGATGGAACGGGATCGATTCAGGGCGTGGCGCACGTGAAGAGCGTTTCGCCGGAGGTGTTTGAGGCGCTGAAGGGGTTGACGCAGGAGTCGAGCGTGATTGTGACCGGAAAGGTGAGGGCGGACAAGCGCGCTCCCGGCGGGTACGAGCTGGACGTGGAAGACGTGCAGGTGGTGCAGCGGATTCCGGAATCGACACCTTACCCAATCACGCTGAAGGAACACGGCGTGGACTTTTTGATGGAGCACCGGCACCTGTGGGTGCGGACGCCGCGGCAGGCCTCGATCCTGCGGATACGCGCGGAGATTATGCGGGCGACGGCGGAGTTTTTTGACACGAATGGATTTATCAGGACCGATCCGCCGATTCTGACTCCGGCTGCATGTGAGGGGACTTCGACACTGTTCCCTGTGGAGTACTTTGGCGACACGGCGTACCTGACGCAATCCGGCCAGTTGTATGCGGAGGCGACTGCCCTGGCGCTGGGCAAGGTTTACAGCTTTGGGCCGACGTTCCGGGCGGAGAAGTCGAAGACGCGGCGGCACTTGACTGAGTTCTGGATGGTGGAGCCGGAGGTTGCCTACATGGACCTGGACGGACTGCTGGAGTTGAGTGAGAACTGCCTTTCGCATATTGTGCAGAGCGTGCTGAAGAATCGCGGGCCGGAGTTGCAGGTGATTGGGCGCGACATTACGAAGCTGGAGCCGATACAAGCGCCGTTTCCGCGGCTGCGCTATGACGACGCGGCCGACATGCTGAACCAGGCGTACAAGGATGGCAAGCTGGAGGCGCCGTTTGAGTATGGAAACGACTTTGGCTCGCCAGATGAGACGTGGCTAAGTTCGCAGTTTGACAGGCCGGTGATGGTGCATCGCTACCCGGCAAATGTGAAGGCTTTCTACATGGAGCCTGACCCGAAAGACCCAAAGTCTGCTCTGTGCGTGGACGTGCTTGCGCCGGAAGGGTACGGGGAAATTATCGGCGGGTCGCAGCGCGTGTCGAGCTATGAGTTGCTGAGTTCGCGTATCGATGCGCACGGGCTGCCGCGCGAGGCGTTTGAGTGGTATCTGGATCTGCGGCGGTATGGATCGGTGCCGCACTCAGGGTTTGGTATGGGGATTGAGCGGGTGGTGGCGTGGGTGTGCGGGCTGGATCATGTGCGGGAGACGATCCCGTTTGCGCGGACGCTGCATCGGATATATCCGTAGGGGTGAGGACCAGGTTGCATCTTTGAGCGCCGTTTTGAGAACTCCGAGTTCGGGAGATCAAGACAGCGCAATGCCATTCACCTGTGCTTTGAGATCACCGGCATTGAAACAGCTTGCGTGTGAAAGTTAGATTCGCCGGCGCGTCACTTGATGCATGGCAGCGCGCACGGCGAAGCGATATTTAGAACGACAAAGTGGCCTGCGCAAAGATTCGCCGCGCTGCCGAACCGGTGCTGAATGCGCCGCCGGCCAGAGTGGTAGAACGGTTGAAGGATGCGGTGCCGAGTACGCCATTCGGCGTTCCATAGTCGATGTTGTTGAATACGTTGAGCGCCTGAACGCTGAATCGCAAGGCGTATCTGCGGCCCGCGCCTCCTGAGCCTCCGGCTACGGTCGGTGCTCCGCCGCCACTGCCGCCCAGCCCGCCGGCACCAAGGCTTCCGCCGCCCGGTGCTCCACGATCCGGCCGTCCGGTGTTGCTGCTGGGAGCGCTGTCTAACGGGCTGTCATCGCCTCCTGCGCCACGGACTGCGCCTTTCTTTGCACCACCGAATCCGAAGGCTCGGCTGATACGCAGGTTAACGGCCACTGCGGCAGGGCCGGTCCCAAGATTGACGGGAACCAGTTTTTCACCGGGAAGCGCGGCACTGTCGAGAATACCGAAGGGCGTCGGCACTTGAACCGCGCCGGGCAAAGTGGCATAAGTTGGCCGCTGGTTGTTGAGACCATTGAGCGGGTCGGTTGCGAGAGTGATGTTGAATGGGCGTCCTGATTGAGCCACCAGGAAGGGATTGAATACCAGTCCCCAGGGGCCGTTGTAACTTGCGGTGACGAACGCGACATGCTGCAAGACGAAACCGGCGCGCCCTAAATCCTGATTGAGGTTGTATGCGTTTGTTACGGCGTTGTTGCCGTTAGGGCCAGCCCCGTTGCTTTGGGCGGTGGAGTAGGTATAGAAGCCGCTCATGGAAAGCTTCTTGCCGATGTTGGATTTGAAGCTGGCAATGATCTGATGCTGTTTGAAGATGGCCTCAGGGAAGTACTGATAGAGATAGCCCTGGGAGTTGGTCTGCGGAGTGCCACCGGTGGCTTGATTGGCATTGCGAAGCACCTGCTGGTGAACGCCAAACGAGTGCAGATACGTAAGCGTTACGCTGGTGCCCGCGAGCAACTGCCTCTCAATGCTGCCACCGGCCTGTTCGGTATAGGTGGCGTGGTAGTTCGGCGCAATTTCATATTGGACCGGTACGCTACCCTTGGTCGGGCTTCCTGCGCTGTTGGAGCAGGTTGTCATGTCGATGGCGTCCAGGGAGGTAGCAGTCGACGTGCAGGAAGGGTTCGTAAGGGAGATTTGTTTCTGTGCACTGGCGCGTTGAATGGTCAGCAGGCTTGCGGTTCCAAGCCTGTCATAAAAGAAACCGAATCCGGCACGGACGACGGTCTTGGTCTTCTTTCCATTTCCACCGTCGAGAGAGTAAGCCAGCGCCACGCGCGGAGCCCAGTCATTGTGATCGGCGATATGGTTCTGCGCCTCCCAACGGATGCCGCCAGAGAGCGTGAGGCGGGGATTGACCTTGACATCGTCCTGGGCAAACAATGCAATGTCGAAGACGTTGGCTGCCGCGGATGGATTACCTGTGGCGTAGCTTGCCGACGATGGACCAAAGCCCTGCTGTACCAGGCTGTTGAAGCTCTGGGGGGCTTTGACACTGCCACCGGGTGGAACCAGGTTGCCGGCGAGACCATTCGCAAACTGCGCATACACCTGGCTGGCAGTGTAAGTGGTTCCACTGATGGTTGCCGGAGAAAAGTCAAACTTGCCGTTGAACTTTGAGTCGCTCTTATTGGCAACGCGATTCTCACGAAGCCGCGCGCCAAATTTGATGGCGTGGTTGCCGTGGCTGAGCGTGCTCAGGTTCTGGAATTCAATGGCGACGCGGTGCTCCTGACTGGACTGGCCGGTGAAGCCGCCGCCGACAAAGTCGCCAGCTACGCTCACTGTGCGCGCGGTGGAATCCGCATAGTGATTTTCATTGTGCCGCTCAAACTGAAACCGGCTCTCGTTGATGAAGTGATCGTTGAAGATACTCGTGCTGGAGAGCTGGATGGTGTGGTCGGAGTTGGACTCGTGGGTCGAGCCGCTGGTGAGAGTGCCGGGGCCGGAGTCGAGATTGCCCTTTTCATTCTCATACCAGTAGCCGTAGCGCGCGGTCATGGTGGTGATCTTGCCCATCTGCCAGTCGAAGCGCAGCGAGGCGTTATCGCGTACGTGCGGACTGAGAAGGCTCACGGCGTAATTCACGTTGTCCACAAAAACGCCGGCGCTGTTGGGCAAAACCGCATCTGGAATCTGCCATGCGTTCACGCTTTGCTGGTCGCGTGCATCCACGCTGAGGAAGAAAGATGCGCTCTTTGAGATTGCGCCGCTGAGTGAACCGCTGAACTGGTAGCTGTAATAGTCCGGAATGCTTGCGGTGAAGGGGTTCCCGGTATTGAATGTCTTTTCATTTCCCTGCATGAGCACTTGCCCGTGCAGCTTTTCTGTACCGGGCTTGGTGAGGATTTCGGTGCGTCCATAGCCGAGGCGGTCGAACTCCGCCGAAAAAGGGTTCTGATTGACGCGAATCTCGAGGATGGCGGACTTGGGAGGAAGCTCTCCGCCGCTGAAGCCGTCTATGTAAATCTCTCCGCCGTTGGGGCCTGAGGATGGGCCCGCCAAGGCCGACAGTTCGCTGGCTAACTCGTCCGGGTCATCGGAAAACGCGCCTAGGTCATCGCCGGTAAGCGTCACGGCGCTGGTATTGCCGGCGGCTTCCAGGTTTACCTCGGCTGCGTCGTCAGAGACGGTGACATTTTGCTGGGCCACTTCAATGGCCATGACGATGTTGACGCGCTTTGCCTGGTTGGCGGCAATCGTGATGAGGCCGGACTCGAAGGGGATGAAACCGTCAAAGGTGGCGCGGATCTTGTAATCGCCCGGCGCGAGGGCCCGGAACAGAAAATTGCCGGATGCATCCGAGACCGCGGAGGCCACGTCTTGTCCAGACGCGGTGGAAATCGTGATTTGCGCTCCGGGAATGAGCGCACCAGATGGGTCTGCGACCTGTCCGCGGACAGTGACTGTGACCGGCGAAGCGCCAGGAGGCGTGGCTGCTGGACCACCAGGCGCACCTGCCTGTGCCGACATTTGCATGACGGAGGAAAAACTAAATAACCCAAACAAGATGAGGAGGCGGAGGCCTGAGCGGGAGGTCTGCATAGCGTACAGAATAGGCACAGCTAGCTGAAGAACTCCTTAAAGTTGGCAAAAATGGGCGCGAACGCACGGGTGGTGCCATACGCATGGATCCTTGACGGATGAGGCGAGCCATTCTTGTTAATGCACTCCCGTTCTCCTGCAAGCAGTGTTGGCCACCATCAACCGGAATCATCCGATTGATGTAAGCGGCATCCTGTGTAGGAGCGTGGAAATGGGATTACAATAGCTGACCGAAGTAGATTTCGGAGGAAAGATGACACAGAATCTGTTTGAAGGCAAAACTGAAGGTATGAATCGCCGCCAACTGCTTGGCGGAAGTGCAGCACTCGTAGGCGGCGCGCTGGTAGCATCCGCATTGCAACCCCAGCAGGCTTTTGGCCTGGAGAAGCCTGCAAAGACCGCTGCTCCAGCGGCGCTACCCAATTTTGATCCGCCTGTGGTTCAGGTGCAGGGCGGAAAGCTGCGCGGCTTCCGCGATGGCAAGAGCACAATCTTTCTCGGCATTCAGTACGCCGAGGCAGAGCGCTTTGAACAGCCCAAGCCGGTGAAGCCCTGGGACGGCATCAAGAGTGCTCAGTCCTACGGCCCGGTATGTGCGGTTCCGAATGCGACCGAGCCCGGCGTGGACGAATTCGTCTTTCCGCATCGCTACTGGGTCGAGAATGAACACTGCCAGTATTTGAATGTCTGGACCCCGAACGCCTCCAAGACCGCGAAGAAGCCGGTCATGGTTTGGATGCACGGCGGCCAGTTTACAAACGGCTCGTCGATGGAAGCCTATGCTTATGACGGCAAGAACCTGAGCGAGTTTGGCGATGTTGTGGTGGTCAGCATGAACCATCGCCTCAACGTGATCGGTACGCTCGATCTCTCCGCCTACAGCCCCGAGTACGCGAATTCACGCTATACGGGAACAGCAGACCTTGTGGCCGCTGTCCAGTGGGTTCATGACAACATTGAGAACTTCGGCGGCGATCCCGGCAACGTGACCCTCTTCGGCCAGTCCGGCGGCGGCGGCAAGGTTGCGCGCATGTTGCACATTCCGGCGGCCAAGGGCCTCTTCCACAGGGCTGTCAGCCAGAGCGGCGGCGGCGAGGTCCTCGCGGACAGCGACCCGGTCAAGAACGTCAAGATTACGCAGGCCATTGCAGCCGAGACGCTCAAGAACCTCAATCTCACAGGCGACCAGATTGACAAGCTCAAGGCTGTTCCCTATGAGGCGTTGCTGGCAGCGGGCAACGCGGCCCTGAAAACGGTGGCCGCGCAATTCGGAATGCGCACACTTGCCTTCCCGGTTTATCCGGACGACAAGTACGTAATGCGCGAGTTCTGCGACTGGACGGCAGACATGCCGATCATGTACGGAACCGTGTTCAGCGAATTCATTGGCAACCTGCAAAAGAAGGTGGACATCAACGCATGGACACCGGCTGAGGTTGAGCAGCATTTGACCACTGCGTTTGGCGACAAGAAAGACCAGGCAGTTGCAGCGTTCAAGAGCGTCTTCCCGGACAAAAAAGTCCAGGACTTGCTCTACTTTGCCATGCCCAACACCAGGATGCTGGCGGCCAAACGAGAGGCAGGCAAGGCTCCGGTATACAACTACATCTTTACGTACGAGTATCCGGTCAACGATGGCATCCTGTCGTTCCATACGGCGGAGATCGCTTTTGTCTTCCACAACCTGAACGAACCTCATGTGCGGATCTCGACTGGCGATGCGCCGGCCGGTTATGTACTGCAGGATAAGGTCTCGCGCGCCTGGGTCAACTTTGCCCATACGGGCAATCCCTCGCAACCGGGACTCGAGTGGAAGCCTTTTGCCAAGGATGATCCGCAAACCATGCGGTTTGACCACGCGTGCAAATGCAGCGTGATGCACATCGATAAGCTGTCTGCGTTTCTGGGCGCCCAGGGGTCGAATGGCCCGGACGGACCAGCCGTACCGGCTGCTCGATAACTAAGCTGCTGTAAAATCCGCTCCCGGAAACGGAACTCATTTCCGGGAGCGGAGTGAAATAGGGTGGAGCACGACGGATTCAGAATCGGCTGGAGAGGTCGTTCGGCGAGGGACGGAATTGCAGGCAGTACACTGGGCGGATTGGTGAGCTGAGTTTTTTGAAATAGGCATATTTCAAAGAGCGAAAGCGCGGATAATAGAGTAAGAATGTCTGAATCCAGCAGTGTTGTTCCCGCGAGCGCGGGCGTTGATCAAGCGGTAACGGAACTGGTGCAGATTTCTCCTCTGGGCCTTGCAGCAGCGCCCAAGCCGGAATGGCTCAAGGCGCGTGTTCCCGCCGGAGAGAACTACAAGAAGCTTCAGCAACTGGCCGAATCGCTCCATTTGAATACAGTGTGCGAGAGTGCGCAGTGCCCCAACATTGGCGAGTGCTGGCACCACAAGACTGCCACGTTCATGATGCTGGGGAACCTGTGTACGCGCCGGTGCGGGTTCTGCGCGGTGCCCAAGGGCCGCCCAGAGCCTATCGACTTTGACGAGCCGAGGCGCGTGGCTGAAGCTGTGGCTAAGCTGGGTTTGGAGTTCGCAGTTATAACAAGCGTGAACCGTGACGACGATCTGATCGGCGGCGCGCGAGCCTTTGCCATGGTGATTGAAGAGGTTCGCCGCCAGGCTCCCGGTTGCCGGGTTGAAGTGCTGATTCCTGATTTTCAGGGCAATCGCGAGGCGATCCGGATTGTGGCTGAGGCTCGACCTGCGGTGCTCAACCACAACATGGAGTCGGTTCCGCGGCTCTACAGGGTGGTGCGCTCTGGGGCGCGGTATGAGCGATCGCTGGAGTTGTTGCGGTATGCGAAGGAAGTGAGCCCGGAGGGTTTAACAAAATCCGGCGTGATGGTTGGCCTGGGCGAGGAGACGGTTGAGTTGCTGGAGGTGTTCCGCGATCTGGCGGCACATGGTTGTGACATCCTCACCATTGGGCAGTACATGCGCCCATCGCGGGATCATTTGCCGATGGCGCGTCACTACACACCTGCCGAGTTTGCAGAGTTGAAGACACAGGCGCTGGCAATGGGATTCAAGCACGTCGAGTCTGGGCCGCTTGTACGGTCAAGCTATCACGCGCACGAGCAAACGGATTCCGCCGGTCCGGTTGCGCGGGCCTATGGTTTCGGCGCGTAAATACGGATGCTCCGATCTCGGGTTGAGGATCAAAGGCGAGGGACCTGTGGCTGGTGTTAGAGGCCCGAAAAGGTGTCTGAAAATGCATGTAAAGTGCTGCAAAAATGCCTATAAATGCCTGAAAAGTGCGGGTAAAATGCTTGTTTTTTGTACATGATTTTCAATTTGTTTACTATTTGATAATATGCTATGTGATTGAATTAAATTGCCTTATGGAAAGATATTGCCGAAATACTGGAATACATTCACTTTTTTTGGGGGGGTGTACCGGATTTCGCTCCGTACCGGATGACTCGTGGAGCGGATACACGGCTCGCGTGGTTCGATGGTTTGGCAATTCATAAAGACAGTATGCGCCGGTGGGCGGTAATTATCTGCAATTTGCAGGGTTCCAAATTTGGAGTTCGGAGTTCCAAGTGGGTGGAGTGTGGCTGGCCAATCGCTGGACTACTTCTTCTACCTCCCCGGTCCCCAAAGGCTGGGGACCGGGGGCAGCGTCATCGCGATGCGACCTGGAGTGAGATCGGGGCCACATGGCGCACGAATTTCCCTGCGTCACGCGCAAACTGGGATTAGGATGGAGTTCCCCACATAAGGAGCTGAGGTTATGGTGCGCAAGGTCATTTTCTGTGTTGCTTTGGTTGCTTTTCCTGGCTCATGCGTTTCCCACGTGAGCGCGCAACTGCCGCAGATTCCTGGATTTGGGTCCAAGTCTACGGGTAGCTCTTCCCTGGATGACACGCAGATAGCTTCGGGGCTCAAAGAGGCACTCTCAGTGGGCACTCGGAAGGCAGTGAGCGAGGTGGCCAAGCCGGGAGGGTATCTGGAGAACACAGCCATCAAGATTTTGCTTCCGGCAAACCTGCGCACGGCAGAGAAAGTGCTTCGCGCGGCGGGGCAGGGGCCGAAGATTGACGAGTTTATAGCCAGCATGAATCATGCAGCGGAGAGCGCGGCTCCGGAGGCGGCGAACATCTTTGGCGATGCGGTGAAGCAGATGACAATTGACGATGCGCGCAAACTGCTGAGCGGCAATAATACGGCGATTACCGACTACTTCAAGTCCAAGACCTCGGCCCAGCTTGCGACCGCTTTCCGTCCGCATGTGGAAGCGGCGATGAGCAAGAGCGGAGTTACGGAAAAATACCAGGCGCTGGCAGGCCAGGTGCCCAAGGTTCCCTTTATGAAAAGCGCGGATCTGGACATCAATGCATACGTGGTCAACAAGGCGCTTGACGGGTTGTTCTACATGCTTGGCCAGCAGGAGGCGCAGATCCGGACCAACCCGGCTGCGCAGACAACGCGGCTCTTGAAGCAGGTCTTCGGCTCCCGCTGATGGCTACCAGGAGTGCATGATTCGAGCCGGTAAAAGATGGACTCTTGCGGCTCCCTTGCCCGGAATCTGAGGATGCCTTTCCCTTCGGGAAGTCCATTGTTTCTTAGCACATCCCTACCCGTATAGCAATGTGCACCCGATCACATCCGGCTGGTGCCCAGTCCATTAAAATTACCCTGACTTTCCATCTGATGCACTTTAAGACTTCTGCGTGGATGCGCGGGGAACCTGCGGGTCTATGTGTAAGAAGCCTTGGAAGATAACTGTAGTTCCAGTAGCCCAAGCGGGCAGACAGAGCCCCGGTCAGCCCTGAGTTGGCCCGAAGGAAGAAGTGCGTATTCTCATGAAAAAAGGTCCTTTTGTCGTTGTTTTATTGAGCTTAGTGCTCCTCTTTTGCCCCAACATTGGACACAGCCAAGCTAGCTCGCCGGCAAAGTCGGACGCTCCAGACACATCAACGCCGCCTGCTCCGAAATACGATACCCAGAAACTGAATTTGATTGGCGCCTCTACAAGGATGCCCGCCTTTTAAGAGACATATTTCGGCACAGAGACACCTTTCCGGGCGGCCATGTTCAGGCATGGCTTCGCGTTCCGTGTAAACCTGTCGACCAAGTACACGCAGAACACACTAGACGCTCCGGTTGAAAACCGTGACCAGGCCTACGTTGGCCAACGAGAGTATGGGGATGGTTCGTTTAACACCATTCTTACCAGTGACCTGCGCTGGCTGCATCTGAAAGATGCTCAGCTGAGTATCAGCGGCAATATGAAGTTCGTAAGTTGGAGCCCGGCAGGCCCCAACAACATCAGCCTTGCTACTCTCTACATCTATAAGAGCCTTTTCAAGGACCATATCCAAATCAAGGCCGGATACCTTAATAACAACAATGAGTTTGTTGGTATGCAGGTTGGCGGTTCGGTGGGTTCCGGCGCCCAGGGTGTGTACGCGGTTCTTCCTTACAACGTCGGCCTTTCGTTCCAAGCAGTCTCTTCGCCGACTTTTAATCTCAAGTGGAATGCGCCTTCACACACATACATCAAAATTGGCCTGCAACGTTCGCTTGACCCTGCCGGCGCGCAAACCACAGTCTCGCGTAACCCGACAGGATTCCGCTTTATTCCCAAGGGAGAAAAGCTGCTTTCGATTACCGAGGTGGGTTACAACAAGCCAGCGTCAAGGAACGCAATGATGACCTGGGTTCGTGTTGGCTATCTCTACAACACTACCGCGTATGCGAACTTTGTTACGGGTGGCAAGACCAGCGGCAACAACGGAGCGTATATCCTGGCCGATCGTCAGCTATTCAGCACCGATGCGCCTTCGCATGGGCTGTACGCGGGCGGCTCCATCGAATACGCTGACCCCGCCATGAACAAGTACACCCACTACTTCGAAGCCAGGCTCTACTATCAGGGCCCCTTCCGCTCGCGCCCCAATGACATGATCACATTGATCGGCACACGCTCAGCGTTTAGTCCCGACAACGTCAACAAATTGATAGCGTCCGGTAAAACCGTGTGGCATAACTCTACGTCAGTGACAGGCAGCTACTCGTACCGCCCCAAGGGGTGGATCTATTTCAGCGGTGGGCTTACGTACACCACGGGCGCGGCAATCACGCCGCATGTGCCGAACCCCCTGACGGTCAGCCTGCAGTCCAATGTGTTCTTTTAGGTAAAATCAATTTCAGCTCCCTGCTGGAGAACAATCTGAGACAGCAAGAGGAATCGAGGAATCCCGCTGCCGGTCGATAGGATCGGCAGCGTTGGATTCCCGGTTTTTATTGTGCACCCGGCAGAAGGGGAAATTGAAGGCCCGTCAATCGACCGCCTAGAGGACGAGTGTGCTTGAATATGTCAGTTCGATGGATTCCAGGGCTTTTGATTGCTCTGATTATTACCTTTGGCGCGGCTAACGCCGAATCTCAAACTGGCGTACCAGTAAAGCCAGGCTCATCCGCTCCAACAGGGACGTACGCCGCCGCGTTTGACACCCAGGATCTGAATCTTCGGGGCTCTGATGCGCAGATGCCGCGCTTTGAAGAGACGGTGATCGGGGTGAACAATTCGTTTCGGCGCGCGATGTTCAAGCGTGGATTTGCGCTGCGCGTGAATATGAACCCGACATACTCGCAGAATCTGCTGGATCCGCCGGTTGCAAACAGTCAGCAAGCCTATGTGGGCGAGCGCGAGTACGGATCGACAATGTTTCTACCGATACTCACGACGGATTTGCGCTGGCTGCACCTGAAGGATGCACAGCTGAACATGAGTTTTGCGTACAAGCAAACCAGCTGGTACCCAGCTGGCCCGAACGCTTTCGCGTTGAATTCGCTTTATATCTTCAAGAGCTTTGCCAAGGACCGCCTTGAGGTGAAGGGCGGCTATATGTTCAACAGCCTTGAGTTTGTTGGTATGCAGGTTGGGGGAACGGTTTCTTCAGGAACTCTGGGTGTGTATGCGGTGCTGCCGTACGAGCTGGGGATGTCGTTTTTGCCAGTCTCGACGCCTTCTTTGAATATCAAGTGGAATGCTCCGAAGCATTATTACGCGAAGGTTGGATTTCAGCGTTCGACGGATGCGGCCGGCGCAGCGGCAACGATAGTACGGAATCCGTCCGGCTTTCGGTTTGATCCCAAGGGAGACGGGCTGCTTACGATCATGGAGGGCGGCTACCGGGTTGCGGCGACGGCCGATACCCTGCAGACGTGGATACGCGGGGGCTATCTTCGCAACACGACCAGGTACGCGAACAGTTTGACGGGAGGGACGAGCAGCGACAACTTTTGCGCTTATCTTCTCGGAGATCATCAACTGACTCATACCGAAGAGGCGCAACCGGCGCGGGGATTCTACGCGGGCGGCTCGGCGATGATGACGCCTACGAGGCTGACCAAATATACGCGTTTTTACGAGGCCAGGTTGTATCTTGAGGGGCCATTCCGCTCTCGGCCGAGCGACATGATTGCGCTCGTAGCCGATCATACGACTTATAGCGCCGATACGATTCGGGGCCTGACGGCGGCGGGCAAGTCAGTATGGCATAACTCGAACTCAATCAATGCCAGCTATATATACCGGCCCTGGCGAGGGGTGTTTCTGAATGCAGGATTGACCTACGTGACCGGTGCAGCGCTGACGCCTCATGTGCCGAACGCTGTCGTAGTAAGTCTGCAGTCGAATATTTTCTTCTAGAGCAACGATCAACCCCTACTCAAGAAACTCGCGAACGAAGGGGTTGTCGCTATGGACCAGGTCGTGCAGGGAGCCATTGAAGATGAGATTGCCTTCTTCCAGCATCAAGAAGCTTGTGTTGGGGTCCACTTGCCCCTTGGGCAGCTTAACCATGCTGCCCGATTCCTCATCGTAATGATGCGTGCAGAGCGTGAATGCGTCCTGCAGGCGATGGGTGACCAGGAGCGATGGTGTGGCGTGCACGTCGCGCTCCTTCATGATGAGCTCGATGATGTTGGTTGAGGTTACGGGATCAAGACCTCCGGTGGGCGAGTCGTAGAGAAGAAACTCAGGCCGATTGATAAGCGCACGGGCGATGGCAACACGACGCCTCATGCCGCCGGAGAGGCTGGACGGATAGAGCGCGAAAGTTTCAGCAAGGCCCACAAAGGAAAGCGCTTGGCGCACGCGGGTATCAATTTCTTCTTCGGCAATGCCGGGGTCTTGAAGGAGCTGATAGCCGACGTTGTCGCGGACGGTGAGCGAATCAAAGAGCGCGCTTTCCTGAAAGACCATGCCAGTGCGGGCACGCAGGGCAAAGAGCTGATCTTCGCGCATGGCAAAGATGTCATCTCCAAAGAGGAGGACGGTTCCCTTGTCAGGGCGGATGAGTCCATTGATGAGCTTGAGGAGTACGCTCTTGCCGACTCCGGCGGCGCCGAGGAGGATGCGGGTTTCGCCCGGCGCGACGGTAAACGAGATGTCCTGGAGTACCGGCGGACCTTCAAACGCGATACTCAAGTGGCGCACTTCGACTACCTTGCTCAGTGCCAGCGGCTCAGGCGATGGAGTGGTGGAATGGCTCATCCAACACCCAGCAGCGTCAGCAGCAAGTGCGTAACGATGAAATCGACAAAGATAATGAGAACTGAGGCAGTGACTACGGCTTGAATGGTGGCACGGCCCACACCCTCAGTTCCGCCGGTGGTTCTCATGCCGTAGAAGCAGCCGATGGAGGCGATGATGAAGCCGGAAAAGAGCGGCTTTACAAGTCCCTGCACAACGTCAGGAAACCGCAGCGCTTCCCATGCTGTTGAGAAGTACTGGGTGCCGTTCTGGTGATTGAGGAACACGGTTACGAAGCCGCCGCCGATGATGCCGAATGCATCCGCAACGATGGTGAGGAAGAAGAGCATGGCAACGCAGGAGTAGAGCCTGGGCGTGACAAGCTTGCGCATCGGATCTACGCCGAGGGCGCGCATGGCGTCAATCTGCTCGGTGACCACCATGGAGCCAAGTTCACTGGCCATGGAAGATGCGTTGCGGCCGGAGACCATGACGCCGGTGAGTACGGGGCCAAGTTCGCGGATCATGGTGAGCGAAACAAAACGCCCGGTGAGGCCGTTGGCCCCGAACTGCGCAAGAGTGGCCGCGGATTGCAAGGCCAGCACACCGCCTGTAAAGAAGCCCGAGAGCAGCACGATGGACGTGGAACCCACGCCGATGATGTCGGACTGGAGCAGGAAGTCGGTCCAGTAAACGGGAGGCTTGAAGAGATTGCGAACAGCCTTCCACGCAAACAGGGAGTACTCCTGCACGGTGAGCAGGGTTTGTTTGGCGGTAAGATCGAGACTGTTGAGCGCCATGGTTTCTGCCGGCCTGGTCGAAGCAGGATTTGAATCCCTACCGAGGACAGGATAGCTCATTCAGGCGCCTATGGATGGGGAGTGGCGCTCGGGCAGTTCTTATTGAGGAGGATTGATGTATCCGGATCGGCGTGAACGGTTCTAACACGGAAAGTGAGGCGGGATTGGTTGCTGAAGATGCGCAGAAGCTGAACAGTTTTTTTTCTACTTTTGGCGGCAGGAACAAGAGCTTGCTGTTGCTGGACTATGACGGAACGCTGGCAGCATTTCGCGTGAACCGATTCACGTCCAAGCCATGGGCGGGGGTTCGAGAGTTGCTACATGCGATTCAACGGCAGGACAGGTCTCATATCGCAGTGATAACGGGACGGCCGGCCATAGAGATATTGCCGATGCTGGGATTGGAAAAAGCAGTTGAGGTGTGGGGACTCCACGGAGCGGAACGGATTTGTGAGGATGGGCACCGTGAGCTGGAACAGATTTCAGAACAGGCGCGGGAGCACATTGCAAGTTTGCATGAGCAGTTGCGACGTGACAGCCTGGGCGGACTGCTGGAGGCAAAGCCGAATGCGGCGGTGATGCACTGGCGGGGCGCGTCTGCTGAGAAGGCCCGCCGGATCGAGGAGAGAACACTGGATCTGTTTCAGCGGTATCTACAGTTTGAGGGGTTTCGGCTGCTGAAGTTCGAGGCTGGAGTGGAGCTGCGGGTAGGACGCGACAAAGGCGGAGCCGTTGAAGCAATTATGAACGCACAGGCGGGCAACGGGCCGGTGGCTTACCTGGGCGACGATCTGACGGACGAATCTGCGTTCCGCGCGGTGAATGCTTGCGCGAGGCCACACATGAGCGTGCTTGTGAAGGCAAAGCGGCGGGAGTCGGCTGCCGAGATTTGGCTGCGGCCACCGGCAGAACTCAGGGCATTTTTGAAGCAGTGGCTTGAGGCGGGAAATCAGGCTTGAGGATAGCTTGCTGAGTGTACGGAAAGAGAGCGCAGATGTTGATGGCGTTCCTATGTCCGCTGCCTGACATGCTTTCAAACCGGAGACGACTTCCTCATCCGGGGTTGCAAATTAGGCAGCAAGGTGTTCCAATTGAATTGTTGAAACAGGGGTGCTCCGCAGGAAGCGGGGCTGAGATGATACCCTCGAACCCGATCCGGATAATACCGGCGTGGGAAGATTTCGAATCCGAGCGGCAGCAATCCTCACAACAGCTTTTGTTCCCTTGTTTCACGCAGCTTTTTTTGAAGCAAGGGGTTTCTATGTTTGTTTTTGCTCTTCGTGTCGTTCGCCGCGTTTCGTTGCCCGCTCTACTGCCGTGCTGCTTGCTGCTTGCAGGCGTTTCCTATGCACAGGATCAGACAGCCGCCAAGCCGCCTCAGCAAAAAGTTGAACCTGTCACGACCACTGTGGTTGTGCATGGCGATGTGAACGGCAACTACCTGCCTGATGCCGTCACCGTAGGTACCCTGGATGGCGAAGCCCTCAAGAACGTGCCCCTCTCCGCCACCGTTGTCACTCACGACTTGATGAATGACCAGGTTTCGCGCCTGTTGTCGGATGTGGTGAAGAACGATGCATCCATCGGCGAAGACTATGCTCCCGTTGGTTACTACGGCGACTATGAGATTCGCGGATTTCCCATCGACCTGGCCACCGGCCTCGAAGTTAACGGCATGACCATCGCCGGCGAACAGGATGTGCCACTCGAAAACAAGGAGCGGGTCGAGTTCCTCAAAGGCATCGCAGGCATTGAGAGCGGAGTGGCCTCTGCCGGAGGACTCATTGATTACGTCACCAAGCGACCAGTTGGAATTGAGGCGATAGACTTTGCGACCGATCATCGCGGAACCGCATACGGTGCGGCGGACTTCGGCCACCTCTTCGGCAGCCATAAGCAGATTGGCGCGCGCCTAAACCTTGCGGGTGAAAGAATCCAGAGCTATGTGAATGGCGCAGACGGCTGGCGCGCCATGGGTGCCGGATCGGTCGATTGGAAGCTCAACTCCAAGGCCATCCTGAAAACTGATTTCGAATATCAGCACAAGGTACAGCGCTCCGTGGTTGGCTATCAACTGCTCGGCGGCAGCACGTTGCCCACCATGAGCCTCATCCATCCCTCCACGATGCTGGGCGAGCAAGCCTGGCAGAAGCCCAACACCTTTGACACCTTCAACGCAGGCACGCGCCTCGACTACACGTTGTCACCTACGTGGACCGCATTTGTTGCAGGCAGCTACAGCCACTCGCTCATTGATGACAACGTGGTGTACGCCTATGGCTGCTACTACGAGACCGTGTGCAACTCCGGCTCCGCGCCAGAACCATGGTTCTTTGCTCCCGACGGGACCTATGACATTTATGACTATCGCAACCCCGGCGAGTTGCGCATCAACGCGCAGGCTGAAGCCATGATCAGCGGCCACTTGAAGACCGGAGCTGTAACGCACGATCTGGTAGCTGGCGGCTCGCTTTTCCTGCGCAGTGTGCAGCAGCCGGGCTTCTACACTGTTGCCGATCCCTATTCCGCAGACGGCGTTTATCAGGATGGCGCGGTCTATACCTATGTTGGCTCAGAGAATATCTACCAGCCCAACGCTCAGGTTCCGCTCGGCACGCCGGCCTCAGACGAATATCCGTTGCAATCCGCCGGGCCGCAGCGCTTGTGGATCGATAGCCATCAGGCGGCTGCCATTCTGCAAGACCGCATCCATTTGCCCGGCCATATTCAGCTCATTGCAGGAGGGCGATACGATTCCCTGCACGATCACAATTACTCCGCCTATGCGTCGTGCTCCGACTTTTCCGTGGCCGGAGATTGCCTTCCCAATCTCAAGAACATGCCCGTGTGGCTGCCGCAGTTCGCCGCCACATACAACCCAACCACATCGCTCACCCTCTACGCCAATTACGCCGTACTGCTTTCACTCGGACCGCAAAGCCCCTTCTGGACCGATAACGGAAGCCAGTATCTTGCCCCCTTCAAAACCCGTCAGATTGAGGCCGGTGCAAAGTATCAACCCGGTCAGCGTATGCTGCTCACAGCTGCATACTTCCAAATGCGCGCACCCTTCTTCTATCCCAAGGTGATCAGCGGCATTGATACCATTTGTACATCCGGCAGCGCTGGCGAACAATGCTTTGAAGCAGCAGGCGCGGAGCGACATAACGGCCTGGAATTGAATGCACAAGGCAAGGCAAATAACTGGCTCAGGCTCACCGCATCCGTCGCCGCACTGCAAGCCATTGCAAATAATACGGGCACGCCCGCTTACAACGGGAAACAGGTGATCAACACGCCGCGAGTGCGCACCGCTTTCTTTGCGGATGTGCAACTGCCACGCGTACGAGGGCTCTTCCTCATGCCGGGCTGGAGCTATACAGCCCGCAAGGCGGCAACGCGCGACGACGCTGTCAACGTTGGCGGCTACAACATCTTTAACCTTGGCGTACGTTACACTCCCGGCGGCGAACAGGGAAAACTGACATTCAGAATTTATGCGGACAATATCACTGACAAGCGCTATTGGAAGGATACGGGCGCAAACTATGGTGATACCTATATCCACCTGGGCGCGCCCACAACCGTGCGGCTCTCTGCCCATTACAGTTTTTGATTTCTGTGGTTGAATTGACAGATTATCTATCAATGAGCGCGCAGCATACCATTCACGACATGGACGGCAATCTGGCTGAGCCGGACTGGGAGCCGTTCACGCTGGATGAGCTGCGCGCATTGCTCCGCGACTTTCCGGATCTCGGTGAGCCGATGGAGATTCTGACCACAAGCCCGCGACCATTTTCTTCCGCCGGAGTGGTTCGCACATCCAAGCGCAAGGTCTTCATCAAGCGCCATCATCATTCCGTTCGCGATCGGGAAGGATTGCAGGAAGAGCACCGATTCATGGCTCATCTGCGCGCAAATGGCGCGCCTGTGCTGCAGGTTTTCGCTTCAGCGTCTGGCGAAACCGCAATTGCATCGGGCGATTGGACCTGGGAGATCCATGAAGCTCCCGATGCCGTAGACATCTACGAAGACGCTGTCTCCTGGAGCCCGTTTAGAACAATCGCCCACGCGCACTCCGCAGGTGCTGCCCTTGCTCGTCTCCATCTGGCCGCAGAGGGATTCGATGCGAAGCGTCGCTTGCCACGCCCGCTTGTGGCCGGCTTTACAATCTTCGCTGGCAGTGATCCGAAAGCTGAGGCCGCTCGCTATCTGACAGCGCGCCCGTCGCTGGCCAATCACCTCGGCGTGGCGAATTGCACTCTCGATGCGATTGAGCTGCTTGCGTCTTTTCATGCCGAACTGCTGCCTCTCCTGCCATCTCTACCTTCGCTCTGGACACACAACGATCTTCATGCTTCCAACATTTTGTGGAGCGACGGCAGCGACAACGCACAGGCAACGTACATCATCGACTTCGGCCTTGCCGACCGCACCAACGCGGTGCATGACATTGCTCACGCCATTGAGCGCAACATTGTGGAGTGGCTTGCACTGGGCAAAGACCGCAACCACCCTGAAGACATTCCCGTACATCTGGATCATCTAAACGCGCTGCTGGATGGATACGAATCGGTACGCCCACTCTCTGCAGCTGAGGCTGCTGCCCTCGCACCCATGACGGCGCTCTGCCATGTGGAGTTTGCATTATCAGAAGCGGACTACTTCCTCGGCAATCTGCACTCCGAGGACAAAGCTCGAATGGCTTACTACGGATGGATGGTGAAGCACGCGCGCTGGTTCCTGGGGTCAGAAGGATTTGCACTGCTCGATGCGCTGCGGAAGCGATCCCATGCGCGGCAGGGTCAGGCGGCATCATGATTACAACCATCCTGAGTTACCTGGTTGCAAACTGGCTTGAGATTGCAGGTATGGTGGCCACCGTGGTTGGCATCTGGCTTACAACAAAACGCCTGCTCATCTGCTGGCCTGTTGTATTGCTCGCAGACGTGCTTTATCTCTTTGTCTTTTTTCGAGCGCGACTGTTCTCAGATGCACTGCTGCAGATATTCTTTGTCGCGTTTACGCTCTATGGCTGGTGGCACTGGTGGCGCGGAATGAAAGACGACGGGGAAGTCCGCGTGGAACCACTGGACGCGCGCGGCTGGATGGTTGGCCTTGTTGCAGGTGCGGTCGGCTCTGTCCTGCTCGGCTGGCTCATGGTGCGTATTGGTGCCGCTCTGCCCCACCTTGACGCTGCGCTCACAAGCTATAGCCTGGTTGCCAGCTGGTGGGGCGCGCGAAAGCATATCGCCAACTGGTGGTTGTGGATCGTGGTGGATGTGATCTACGTTGGCGAGTATCTCTACAAAGACCTCAGAGCGACAGCCCTGCTCTACGGCGGACTTGTACTGCTTGCAGCTCTCGGCCTGCGTGACTGGAAGCGCGCCGCGGCCTCCAGTCAAATCGCCGCCTGAACTACATTCTGCAGCGGCTCTCCGGCCATATAGCGCCGCAGTTCCTCTTCCGCTACTCGCAACGCGTTCACTGCAAACTGCGGACTCGACGCTGCAATGTGCGGCGTGATGAGCAGATTCGGACAGCTCCAAAGAGGATGCCCCTGCGGCAGAGGCTCCGGCTCCGTTACATCCAGCGCGGCGCGAATTTTGCCTGCCTTCAATGCATCAACAAGCGCATCCGTGTCCACAATAGGCCCGCGCGCTGCGTTCACCAGCAGAGCCCCCTGACGCATGAACTCAAGCTGCCGGCGGCCGATCAGACCATGGGAATCCTTGGTGTACGGCAGAATCAACACCACCACATCCGCCTGCGGTAGAAGCGAATCCAGTCCACTGACAGCATGAACCAGCGGCTCTGTGCGTGCCGTGCGCGCCACGCGCAACATCTTCACACGGAACGGCTCAAGCATCCGCTCAATCTCTTTGCCAATTGCTCCGTGGCCAACCATCAGCACCGTCTTGCCGGTTAGCTCCTCCAGCAGCACTGGCGGATAGTACGGACGCGGATCGGCGTTCATCTCCGCATACAGCTGGCTCGATTCAAATCGGCGCTTCCATACCTCGGTATGTTGAATGTCCAGGTACAAAGGAAAATACTTCAGCATCGCCAGGATGGCACCGATCGTCCATTCCGCCGTGCCAATGTTATGCGCGCCCTGTGCGTTACAGATGGTCACATGCGGCCCGACCGTTGCCGGTATCCACTCAGTGCCCGCGAGCAGGCACAGCACAAGCTTGACGCCGCGCAAATGCGGCCACACGCGCGTGGCCCGCGCCGCATAAAAATCCGGAACCCACACATCGATCTCTACGTCGTGGTCCAACTCTTCCGGGAGCGGAATCAGTTCAACGTCGCTGGGAAAATTGCGAAACAGATCGGGCGCCAGCATGGCAGGATAACCAATTCGAAGCATAAGATGAGCCCGCCTCCCGGAGCTCCTTCAGGTCATGCTATCTCAATGCTTTTCATGTGTCACCCTTATCTTCGCGGTGCCCATGAATACCCATGATCTCGCTCACAGACTTTGCATCCAATGCAATGAGAGACTCGTATTCGGAAGGATCTATGCGCCTAAGACGAGACAAGACCTGGTCCCAGCAACAGCTTGCAATCAAGCTCCGCGTGGGGCCGAACGCGAACGGCGGCCTGCTCACCTGGGAGCGGCGACGGCTACTGATTCACGCTGCAAAGACCGCACTTGCCGCCACGTTCTGCTGGTGGCTGGCCTTGCGCTTCGGTATGCGCGATGGATATTGGGGAGCAATCAGCTCCATCATTGTGCTGCAGTCCAATGTGGGCGCAACGGTAACGGCCTCGCGCGATCGACTTCTGGGCACGCTGATAGGCGCGGCACTTGGCTTTACTTTTTCTCTTTTCGGACCACTCTGGCTCAGCTACATCTTCGCGCTGCTTGCTGCTGTGATTCTTTGCGGTCTGTTGAATCTTCGCAACAGCTCTCGCCTGGCCGGCGTTACCGTAACCATTGTCATGCTGGTACACAAGGATGGTCCGCGCTGGGGCCTGGCCTTTGACCGCACGGAGGAAGTACTGCTTGGCATTGTTGTTGCGCTGGCCGTCAGCACTCTTGTCTTTCCTGACCGCGCGCGTCTGCGCTTGCGCGATGGCCTTGCCCAGGAGTTCCTCATGCTTGGCGCATTTTTTGAGGCTATCCTTGAAGGCTTTCGCGGCACTCCTGCTCAAAACCTGGCTGCTATGCGTGATGGTCTTCACTCCACGCTGGCAGGGAACAGCCAGTTGCTTGAAGCTTCGCGGCTTGAACCTTCCGGTGGGCCGGGATGGCGCGAGGGGCTCTCCCTGCTCTCACAGTTTGGCCAATCCATTTATGATGTTCTGCTTGCGCTTGACCTCTCGGTTGAGGGCAGCCGCGAAGACGGATTTGCGCAACAGCTGGAGCCGGCCATTGGCAAGCTCGCCGCAGATATTCAATCCGGTTTTCATCACGTTGCGGGTTGCATCCACAAGTGGCACTTTGAAGCCCCGCCGCAGGGAATCAGCCTGGAGCAGGACATCCGCGATCTTGAGGCACGCATGGATGCGGTGCGGCACACAGGCATTGGCTTTTCGCAGGCGGAGATTCTACGCGCCTACGCAGTGCAGCTTCATCTGAAGCAGATTGCGCGCCTGCTGCGCGCCTCGCGTATTGAAACCAGTCTCGCAGTCCGCGACACGCGCGAATAGGGTTTTGGCAATAAGCCGCAATCACACGGCAAGCGCATTTGTATAAACAGCCATACCCACAACGCAATCCGCGCCCAGCGCGTGCAGCGCATCAATCTCCGCCTGGCTGCGAATTCCGCCAGCGACGATGAGCTGCTTCTGGGTGAGTTTGCGCAAACGGGCGGCAGTCTCGATGGGAAAGCCCTGCATCATGCCTTCGCCATCCACATGCGTGTAGAGGAATGCCGCTGCATAGGCTTCGAGCTGCGGAATCGCATCGTCGGGCGTCAGCTCAACTTCTGCCTTCCAGCCCTTCACCGCAATGCGCCCATTCTTCGTGTCGATGCCGGCGACCACCTGCTCCGCGCCAACACTGGCGGCAAGCTGCGCAGCAAACTCCGTATTTACAGAGCCAGTGTCAGAGAACAGGGCCGACCCGATAATCACACGCCTGGCACCAGCCGCAAGCACATGCTTTGCGCGCTCGATGGAGTGAATGCCGCCGCCTGCCTGCACCGGCAGACGCTTGGCGATTTGCTCCACCAGCGCGGAGTTGTCGCCCTGACGCATGGCTGCATCCAGATCAATCAACTGCACCAGCGGAAACTTTGAGAATTTTTCAATCCAGTATTCAAAGTCATCAAATGCGAGTTGCAGTTTCTTGCCCTGCACGAGCTGGACAATCTGCCCGCCCAATAAGTCAATCGAAGGAATCAGCATGGAAGCCTCACTGGTACGCCCGCCTGCGCGAGCTCTTCTTTGAGCGAACGCGCGCTCGATACTCCAAAGTGAAAGATGCTGGCCGCAAGCGCCGCATCCGCCTTGCCGCGCCCGAACACATCACAAAAATGTTCCACAGTTCCCGCGCCGCCCGATGCGATTACAGGAATACTCACAGCCTCGCTCACCGCAGCGGTTAACTCGCAGTCAAAGCCGTTTCTCATTCCGTCCGAGTCCATGGAGGTAAGCAGAATCTCTCCCGCGCCCCGCATCTCCGCCTCGCGCGCCCACTCCACAACTCGACGTCCTGTTGGCTTGCGCCCTCCACTTACAAATACCTGCGCATCGCGCACCGGATCAGCAGCAGCCGGATTGCGCCGGGCATCAATGGCAACCACCACCGCCTGTGAACCAAAGCTGCGCCCGATGGCATCAATCAATCCCACATCGGCCAGCGCCGCGGAGTTCACGCTGATTTTGTCCGCGCCTGCGTCAAACACGGCCTCCGCATCTCGGGCGCTGCGAATTCCACCGCCAACGGTGAATGGCACAAACAACTCGCGCGCTGTGCGGCGAACTGTATCGAGCAGCGTTCCACGGCCCTCATGCGTTGCCGTGATGTCCAGCAGCACAATCTCGTCGGCGCCTTCCCGTGCGTGACGGGCAGCCTGGGTGGCTGGATCGCCGGCATCGATAATGTCAACGAATTGAACTCCCTTGACAACGCGGCCATCGCGCACGTCAAGACAGGCAATGATGCGCTTGGTCAGCATGAAGTTCCTTTCGTTCGCCAGCTGAGAAAGTTACTCAATATCTTCAGCCCCGTTGCTCCAGACTTCTCCGGATGAAACTGCACACCCATCACGTTGTCGCGTTCAACAGCTGCGGCGAACGGCTCAATGTATTGAGAAACGGCGGCTGTGTCGTTGGTGACTGGGCCTTTGTAGGAGTGCGTAAAGTAAACAAACTCGCCGGGATGAACATCTGCAAGAAGACGAGATCCATTGCGAACCTCAAGCGAATTCCATCCCACATGCGGCACCTTCTCATGGCCTTCCGGGAAGCGTTCGCACTGCTCTGCAAAATGCCCCAGACCCGGTTGCGCCGGTGCTTCGCTTGAGCCTGCATAGAGCCACTGCATGCCGACGCAGATACCGAGGAAAGGCACGCCGCGCGCGATGGCTGCGCGAATGGCCTGCGTCAGGCCAGTATTGTCCAGGCGGTCGGTCGCGGCAAAATGGCCAACGCCGGGCAGCACGATTCGCTGCGCAGACTCGACGAGAGACAGGTCTCCATCCGTGACTGTGGGTTCAGCACCCAGATGCCGCAGGGCCTTGAGCACAGAGGTAAGATTGCCCGCTTTGTAATCGATGACGGTTACGTTCATTACAAAAGCCCCTTGGTGGATGGCAACATTTCGCCGAGTTGCTTATCGCGCGAGCAGGCCACGCGCAGTGCGCGGGCGAAGGCCTTGAAGATGCCTTCAATCTTGTGATGATTGGAACGCCCGTACATGGTCTTGACGTGGACGTTGGCGCGAGCGCCGCGCGCAAACCCTTCAAAGAAATCCGTTACCAACTCCGTTTGCAAATCGCCGACGAGACGGGTGCGGACTTTTGTGTCGACGGCAAATGCTGCGCGACCGCTGAGATCGACGGCGGCAATGGCAAGCGTCTCATCCATCGGCATCAGGAAATAGCCTGCGCGCAGAATGCCACGCTTGTCGCCGAGGGCACGATCAAACGCCTCGCCCAGCGCAATGCCAACGTCTTCCACTGTGTGATGCTGATCCACATCCAGGTCGCCATCGCACTTGAGCTCCAGATCAAAGGCTCCATGCCGCGTGAACAGCTCAAGCATGTGATCAAAGAATCGAATTCCAGTGGAGATCTTATAGCGGCCCTGACCCTCGATGGTGAGTGCAAGGTCAATGCGCGTCTCTGTAGTCTTACGGTCGATGACGGCTTTTCGGGCGGGGGGAGTCTTATCCCCGGTTCCCGAATGCGAGGGGCCGGGGACACCCGCGGATTTTTTGATTGCTTTGGTTGCCATTAGCTTATTTCTCCTGCGCGTAGTGTTGCCATCGTCTTCTTCAACGCCTCTGCAGCGCCTCGCATCTGTTCCTGTGTGCCAATTGTGATGCGTACGCGCCCATCGCATCCCGGATCGCTTGACCGATCGCGCACCAGTACGCCAGCCTCACGCATCAAGCGCACAAACTCCGCATGGCGCGCGCCAATATCCACCAGTACAAAATTTGCGCAACTGGGCCAGCGGCGCACGCCAACAGCATCAAGCACGGTCTCAAACTCTCCGCGCGCGGCGAGTACTTCACCTACATACCAATCGAGATAATCCGTATCTTTGAGAGCAGCGGGAAGACACGCAAGCGCCATGGAGTTCACACTGTACGGCGAAAGTACACAGCGGACCCAGCGCATTAACTCGGCCGGACCGGCAAGCAGGCCAAGCCGCAAGCCAGCCAGCCCATACGCTTTTGAGAATGTGCGAGCCACCATCAGATTCGGCACTACGCCCACCATATCCATCACCGTCTGGCCGTAGAAGTGGTAGTAGGCCTCATCTACCAGGAGAATCGCATGAGGCGCGAGCCGGGCAATCTCAAGCAGTTGTTCCCGCGTTGCGATTGATCCTGAAGGGCTGTTGGGATTGGCTACAGCAATGATCTTTGTGCGCGGGGTAATTGCAGCAATCAACTGTTCAAACGGAAACAGTAAATCGTCCGCAGCCTGCACCGTTACTGCTCGCGCATCGGTGGCCGATACATACACCTCGTACATGGTGTAGGTGGGCACGGGCAGCAGCAACTCATCGCCACTATCGAGAAACGCTTCAAAGAGAACGTGAATGGCTTCATCTACGCCGTTGGTGAGCGACACCTGCTCCGGCTTTAGTCCCAACTGCGCGGCAACAATCGCCTCTACAGGCTCACGCTCGGGATAGCGCGTCAACGCACCTGTTGTGATGGCAGTCAGCGCTTCACGCACCTTCGGCGAACATGCCAGAGTGTTTTCATTGAAGTCGAGGCGCAACGAGTCACGGCAACCAAGCGGCGGATGATATTGCTTCATCGCCTGCACACATGCGCGCGCTTCCGGATAGAGCATCTTCACTGCTTCAGCCACGCGACCTCCTCTTGAGGCGAGTCTTGATCGCTTCCGCGTGCCCGTAAAGGCCCTCCGCTTCCGCAATCAAAATCGCTTTCGGCCCCAGAACACTGAGCGCCTGTTGCGAATACTCCTGCACGGTGATCAGTTTTACAAAATCATTTACGCTGAGCCCTCCGCGCACGCGCGCGGTTCCGCCAGTGGGCAAGGTGTGGTTGGGTCCGGAGATGTAATCGCCCATGGGCTGCGGCGACCAGCGGCCCACGAACACCGAGCCTGCGTTGTTGACCCACTCCAGATCACTTGCCGCATCTACGGTCAGGTGCTCCGGCGCGAGGCGGTTCGTGATCGCGCGTGTCTCTTCCACCGTAGCGGCTACAATCACGAGGCCGTTGCGGTCCAGAGCCTGCCGTGCCACTGCATTTTCACGACTGCGCAGCCTGGCTTCCGCAATGACTTCTTTTGCAAGGTCGCCGCGCGTTGTGATGAAAATGGCCAGTGCTTCCGGATCGTGCTCGGCCTGTGCAACAAGGTCGCTGGCAATGTCCGGTGCGGTTCCCGCTTCGCTGGTAACGATAATTTCTGTGGGACCGGCGAGCATGTCGATGGCGCAGTCGAATGCCACCAGCCGCTTGGCTGCAGTGACATACAGATTGCCGGGACCAACAATCTTGTCCACCCGCGCAACTGTCGCTGTTCCATACGCGAGCGCTGCCACTGCATGTGCGCCGCCTAAACGATAGAACTCCGTAATGCCCAGCAGATGCGCGGCTGCCAGAGTCTCCGGAGCTGGCTTGGGCGATACCGCAACAATGCGCGCGACACCTGCAACCTGCGCTGGGATAGCAGTCATAAGAAGCGTGGATGGAAGCGGGTGGCGTCCGCTGGGCACATAGCAGCCAACCGAATTGAGCGGGCGAACAAGCTGGCCCGTAGTGAGTCCGGAAATGGGCGAGGCCTTCCATGAACGCGGCAGTTGACGCTGCGCAAAGCGGCGTATCTGCTTTGCAGCGGTGCTCAGCGCATCGCGCATCGCAGGGTCCAGAGCCTCCCACGCATCCGCCATCTCTTCGGTGGTAACGCGCAGAGTGTCCAGGCTCGCCAGCCCATCGAATTGTTCGGCATAGCGAAAGAGTGCGCGGTCGCCTTTCTTGCGCACATCCGTAACAATGCGGCGAACCGCGGGCAGCACGGTATCCAGCGCCGTGCCGCTCCGCAGTTCAAGCGTGGCAAGCAGTTCTTCTGCCGCCTGCGCTCCTCGTCCTTTGGTCCGAATCAGTTTCATCGTTCCTCTTTACTACAGAACAACTTTGTTCAGTGGATACTCAACAATGCCCGCCGCGCGCGCTGCCTTGAGCCGGGGAATTACATCCCGCGCAACACGCTCGTCAAGAATTGTATTCACTGCCACCCAGTCGGAATCCTTCAATTGCGAGACGGTCGGCGAGGTAAGTGCGGGCAACACTGCAAGCACGGCTTCGAGATCGTCGCGCTTGACGTTGAGCATGAGACCAACCTGCGACTGCGCATCAATCGCGCCGCGAAGCATCAACGCAATCTGATCCAGCTTCTGCTTCTTCCACGGATCGGCGAGCGTCGCCTTGCCCGCGATCAGATGCGTCTCGCTCTCCATGACCGTATCGATAATCTTGAGGTGGTTTGCCTTCAGAGAACTGCCCGTCTCCGTGACTTCCACAATGGCGTCGCAGAGCATGGGAGGCTTTACTTCTGTTGCGCCCCAGCTGAACTCCACTTTCACGTTGACGTTCTTTGATGCGAAGTAGCGCTTGGTCACTTCGACCAACTCGGTGGCGATGATCTTGCCTTCCAGATCCTCGGCCTTCTCAAAGCCGCTGCCTTCCGGCACAGCGAGCACCCAGCGAACCTTGCGGCGGCTCTGCTTGGCGTAGGTGAGAGAGGTAACGCTCGAAACTTCAAGGCCGCTCTCCACAACCCAATCGATGCCCGTAAGCCCTGCGTCGAGCACGCCGTGATCCACGTAGCGGGCCATCTCCTGTGCGCGAATCAACATGCACTCAATTTCAGAGTCATCAATGGAAGGAAAGTAGCTGCGGCCGTCGGCGTAGATGTTCCATCCCGCCCGCTTGAACAGCGCGATTGTTGCATCCTGCAGGCTGCCCTTGGGAATTCCTAAACGAAGTTTGTTAGCCACGAGCGGCTCCTGTCTGCGCGTCCAGCGCGATGGACTTGGTAAAGCAACTGACGGTGCCTTCGTGACAGACAAGGCCGTCGCCCTCAACTTCAACGCGGAACAGAAGCGTGTCATTGTCGCAATCGGTAGCGGCAGTAATCACGCGGAGGCGGTTTCCGCTGGTCTCGCCCTTCATCCACAGCTTCTGGCGGGTACGGCTCCAGAAGGTTACAAATCCGCTCTCCAGCGTCTTGGCATAGCTGACGGGGTTAAGAAAACCCACCATCAGCACCTCGCCGGTGCGCGCATCCTGCACGATTCCCGGGACGAGACCATCCATTTTTTCAAAGTCGATCTTTGGTTCGTTGCTCATCGTTCTTTCTTCCTGATTCTGCCTTTGATTGAAGCGGATTGGGCATGAAAAAACCCGCTGGCTTCATCGCCGGCGGGCTTGGGTAGTTCTTAGATCTCTCTAGCCTTTTATATTTGGCCAGTGCAGTCCGCCGACATGGAGGTTCCATGATGGTGGTGGCCGTGATGGAGGCGGTTCTGCATCTGCTAAGAAGAATAATGGCTGACCCCGGTTGGTGTCAAACGGGGTCAGCCTCAAGTTTTCTGCTCGGGGATACTATTGCTTGTCTTCGAGCACGATTGCTTTGGCCGCCGCCGGATTCTCCTCGCGCATGAGGTCAATGATGTGCTGATAGAGCCGGTTGCGCACCTCAAACCTTCTGGATGCGCGAGTCACATAGCGGACTTGTACGTCGATGCCTGTTCCGGATGGGCGCAGGTTCACGGATGGCTCGGTGCTGTAGAAGCTGAGGCCAGCGCCTTCCACTCCGCTCTTCCATTCTTTCTCTGCGTCTTTGGCGCTCGATGAAGTTTCCTGCAATACGACATTGTGGATGCTTTCCACCATGGCATCGGCCTTGGCTGATGCGGGGACGTTCACGGTGATCTCGTCCCACATCCACTGCCCGGCAGTTGAAAAGTTAAAGTATTGCCCGCGGATAGCAAAGCTGTTGATGAGACGGATGCGGCGACCGGTGGGCCTGCCCTTGTCTGCCAGGTTTCCGGTTTCGAGCAGGGTTGTATAGATCAATCCGATGCTGGTGACTTCACCGCCTACGCCGTTGATCTCCACCCAATCGCCTACGCGGATGCCGTTCTTTCCCATGAGGACGAACCAACCGAGAAATGCCAGGATGAAATCCTGCAGCGCGATGGTGAGGCCTGCGGTGGCAAGTCCTAAGATGGTTGGCATCTGCTGCGGAGTACCAAAAATTACCAGCAACACGAGGAGCAGCCCAACCGCTTGAATGCTGAGTTCCAGAACGCTGCGGAGAGTATGCAACTGTCCGCGATCGGCGTCCGGATGACCCAGAAAATGTCGGACTGCGGTGTCGCATAAAACCATGCACAATACGATCAACAGAATCAGCGCTAACGACAGCAGCATCTTGTGGAAAATTGCTTTGTGCTGCAGTGTCAGCTGCGCAGACCAGTTGCCGTAGACCGTTGCCAGTTGCTGTTCTGTCTGGATGCGGTCGTCATAGATGCTTAGCACCTGGCGTTCCGCGCTGTGGTCTTTGATGCGCTGCAGTGCGGCCGCACGCGACAATGTTTGCGCTTGTCCTGCTGCTGGAACTGCGCTGACCTTAGCTTCCAGGGCACCATGCTCTTCTCCCATTTTTGCAATGTGCGCCAGAGTTTGCTGATGTGCCAGTTCAATTAGCCTTGTGCGGACTCGCTGGCGGAACCACTCCCGCAACTGGGAGGCAAAAGTGGTCTTCTGTTCCTCCACCACGGCTGCCGTGTCGCCTTCCTTCTGCACCTGGCTGTCGTACTGGCGCATGGAGGCTTCATGCGCGTCCAACTCCGCCTTGATGAGTACGCTCTTATCACCGGATGTGCGCTCAAGATCTCTTTGCGCATCGGTGAGTTCATCGGAGTCGAGCACGAGTTGCGCCTTGGCTACTTCCAAATCGCTGTCTTCCGGGGGCTGAGCGTCGTCCTCTTTTGCATTGCCGGCCTTAGTGCCAGATTTCGCGCTGAGTCGATCCACCTCTGCCTGGTCGTTCAGAATAAATTGCTGCAACTGCGCGATCTTCTGCGAGAGTGCAAGGGCGTCGCCCGATAAAGTGCGATTCTCTTCCTGCAAGCCAGCCAGGCGGAGTGCCGCGGCAAACGCCTGATCCACGTCGTGGTCGGCTAGCCGCTCCGCATCGCGAGCGTAGCGCCTCTCCTCCGCGCTGTCTGCCATTGCAGCCAATGCCTGCGCCGTCTGCCACGGGCTCAGGTCTACAAGGGGTTGTTTGCCGTCAGGATTCTGCGCTGTCGCCGGGCCTTGCGGGATGGATAGATGAGACTCAGAGCTGCCTGTTACCCAGTAAATTACCGCGCATACAACAAAGGCGGCTGAAAGAACAAGAAGAAGCGCAAGCCTGCCCTTGCTGAAAAACCTGGAACTGCCGGTGCTTTGCGCCATAGAAGACTTGACCATTTCCTTTAAGATGCAGGATACGCTTGCGAGGCATATTGCAGCATGTATGAAATGCCGTTGGAAGGCAGGTTGCACATTCGAGCAGCCAGGCAGACAATAGTGCCGTGAGATTGAACCTGGCCCTTATGTCGATGCTGACGATCGCGCTCTGCACCTGCGTGGTTGGAGCGGCCCAATCCAGAGATAGGGACAGCACCAGCATCCCTGCTACCTCTGCCAATGCCCCGCCACCCGAGGCGCGCCTCGACATCAATCACGCCAGCATGGATGCGTTGTTGAGACTACCGGGCATGACGCGCACCTGGGCGGCGCGAGTCGTGCGCTACCGGCCCTACCGTACGAAGGCTGATCTGTTCGACCAGGGCATCGTATCCGCTGAGGTGTACAACCGCATCAAGGACTATGTGATTGCACACCGCGAAAAGTAGTTCTAAGCTACAGCGGGCTCTGCCGAGACCTTTGCCGTGCGCTTCAGCAGCGCACTCATAATGACATACAGCACCGGAATGAAGATCAGGTTCAGGACCGTGGAGAGCAACATGCCGCCCACGATTGTGGTTCCCACCGAACGTCGTCCCAGCGCGCCCGCGCCGGTTGCAAATACCAGCGGCAGAACGCCAAGGATGAAGGCAAAGGAAGTCATGAGAATGGGGCGCAGGCGAAGCTCCGCGGCTTCAATGGCGGCCTCAGCAATCGAGCGGCCCTTCTTCCGCAGTTGCTCCGCAAACTCGACAATCAAAATCGAGTTCTTGGCGGAGAGTCCGATCAGCATGACAAGGCCAATCTGGCAGTAGACATCGTTTGCATATCCGCGCAGCGAGACCAGCGCCAGCGCGCCAAGCACGGCCATTGGCACGGCCAGCAAAATGATGAGCGGCAGTGCAAAGCTCTCATATTGCGCAGACAGCGTGAGATACACGACCAGGATACCCAGCGAGAAGATGATGAGCGCCTTGCCGCTGGATTCAATCTCGTCCAGCGTAAGGCCGGTCCATTCAAATGTCATTCCAGACATCATGCTTTTCCTGGCCAGGTCTTCCATGGCGGTCAATGCCTGCCCGGAGCTGGCCCCGGGAGCGGCTGAGCCGTCGATCTCCACGGCACGGAAGAGATTGTGATGCGAAATGACCGGGGCACCGGCACTCTCCGCCACTGTAACCAGGTTGTCCAGAGGAACCATCTGCCCGGCTGCAGAGCGCACGTAGTAGCTATGCAGGTCGCTTGCTTTCATGCGAAAGGGCTGATCTGCCTGTACAAACACGCGATAGGTGCGGTTATTAAAATCGAAGTCGTTAACGTACTCCGAACCCATCAGCACATTGAGCGTACTGGATATCTGGGCCAGCGGGATGTTCATCAGCTTCGCTTTTTGACGATCGATGGTAACCAGTTCCTGCGGGTCATTTGCAGAGAACGTCGTAAGCAATCCGGTCAGTGTCTTGCTGGCTCTCCCACCGTTCACAATTTGATGTGCCACGCGGTCCAGGTCGCCAAGCGTATTGCCGCCATGATCCTGTAGTTCAAACTGGAAGCCGCCAAAGCTGCCTACGCCCTGTACGGCAGGCGGCTGGAACATGGCTACGAGTCCTCCGTTTGGAGCCAGCATCAGACTTTGCAGTTTGGGTGAGAGGTCAGCGACAATCTCCGCGGCTGAACCTCCTTTTTCTCGCTTGGTTCCATCGCCGGTGCTCACAAACATCATGCCCGCGTTGGATGCGCTGCCCGCAAAGCTGAACCCCATCATGGAGAAAAGTCCTGCTACATGCGGGTTGCTTGAAATAATGGCCGCGGCACGGTCCGCGAGATTGGTGGTGTAGGTGAGCGAGGAGCCGGGAGGCGCTTCAATGATGACCATCAGGTAGCCCTGATCTTCCTGCGGGATAAAGCCCGTAGGTACGTGGCCATACATCCAAACCGTTGCGCCGAGGCCGCCGAAGAAGACGAGCAAGAGCAGGTAGCGCAGTTGCAGGGCGCCATGAATGACTCGAGCATAAGCCCCGCCCAGCCATGTGATGAATGCATCCGCGCCATGAATGAATCCAGCAAAAGCCTTCGACAACGGCTTGATGTGCAGGAAGTCCAACTGATGCGGCCGCTGCTCCTCGCCACGTAGAAACAGTGCCGACAATGCAGGCGAAAGCGTCAAGGCATTGAACGCTGAGATGGCAATAGCAAACGCGATTGTGAGCGAAAACTGCCGATAGAGTACGCCCGTGGTGCCAGGGAAAAATGACACCGGAACAAACACGGCAATCAGAACCAGCGATGTTGCGATCACCGCGCTCGTTACTTCACCCATGGCGCGCGAGGTTGCGTCATGGGGATCGGAGTGCTCCATGGCAATGTGGCGCTGCACATTTTCGATGACGACAATGGCGTCATCCACCACAAGCCCCGTGGCCAGCGTGATGCCGAACAGCGTGAGCGAGTTGATGGAGAAGCCGAAAATTTTGATAAATGCAAACGTTCCGATGAGTGAAACCGGAATGGTAACCGCAGGAATAATCGTTGCGCGCCAGTCGAGTAGAAACAGAAAAATAACCACGATCACGATCACGATGGCTTCGCCCAGCGTGTACAGCACCTCGCGGATCGAATCGCCCATCGCCGTGGTTGCATCGAATGCGACCGCATATTTCAGGCCTGGAGGGAAATTCTTCGACAGCTCCAGCAGCACTGCCTTCGCCTTGCGGTCCACTTCCAGGGCGTTGGCGTTGGAAAGCTGTTGTACGCCGATGCCCATGGCGTTCTCGCCTGAGTACTTGAGGTTGGTGCTGTAATTTTCCGCGCCGATCACCGCGCGGCCTACGTCCTTGAGCAACACCAGCCCGCTCGGAGAATTCTTGACGATAATGTTGTCAAACTCCTCCGGGCTCGTGAGCCTGCCGACCACGCGCACTGGAATTTGATACGACTGCTTTGGATCGGAAGGAGGCTGACCCAACTGTCCAGCCGGAATCTCCACGTTCTGTTCTGCCAGGGCGCTGAGCACATCGGTTGCGGTCAGGCTGCGAGCCGCCATCCGAACCGGGTCAAGCCAAATACGCATGGCGTATTTGCGCTCACCAAACACCATCACATCGCCCACGCCGGGAACACGCTTGAGAGCATCCTTGACGTACACATCAAGATAGTTGGAAAGAAACTCCGGCGAGTAGCGATGGTCCGGATCAATGAATCCCGCGCCAAACACAAAATTGCTGTTGGCTTTGGTGATGGAAATGCCGCTTTGGATTACCTCGCCCGGCAGTCGGCCTTCGGCACTCGCGACGCGGTTCTGCACGTCCACCGCCGCGATGTCCAGATCGTAGCCGGTGTTGAAGGTGATATTGATCGAGCTTCCGCCGCTGTTGGTGCTCGACGAATCGATGTAGCGCATGCCCTCGACGCCGTTAATGGCCTCTTCGAGAGGCATGGTTACAGCCTTCTCCACAGTCTCCGCGTCGGCTCCCACATAGAATGCACTCACGGAAACCTGCGGGGGCGCAAGGTCCGGATACATGGCAATAGGAAGATTCGGGATACAGATTGCGCCGGCAAGAATGATCAGCAGCGCGCAGACTGTCGCGAATACGGGCCGGCGAATAAAGAAGTCGACAAACACGGGATACTCACTTTCCTTTTTTCTTTTGGCTGGGCCCGGGATTTAACCGCGGCACAGCCCGGGCCAACACGGTTCCATTTCAGATTCGATCCATCTCGATCATTCCTGGATCAGCATCAGCTCAGCGGCATCACGGGCATGTTGTTCACCAGAAATTGCGTGCCGGTTGTAATCACGCGATCCCCGACGCCCACACCCGAGGTGATGGAATATTCATTTCCCACCGCATCGCCCAGCGTAACCGGCGTTTGCACAGCCATAAAGTGGCCGCCCATATTTTTAGCCACAAATACAAAGCTCTGCACGCCTTGCCGGGTAACCGCCAAAATGGGAACCACGACCATCGGCCTGGTGCTCCAGATAATCCGTGCCTTCACCATCTGCGCATTGCGCAGAACCTCAGACGTCGCGTGCACCGGAGCCTTGACCAGAATCCCCTGCAACGTGCTGTCAACCTGCTGCGAAACAAAGTCGACGCTGCTCTTCTCCAGCAGCTTTCCGTCGTTATCCGTGAGTTCGACGCTAAGACCGGGATGTACTTCGCCAGAGCGCTCCGTCGGCACATAGATATAAGCTTCCAGATCCTGATTCGCATCGACGGTGGTCAACATGGTGGCGGGCGAAACGTAATCTCCGATGTGCACCGGAATATCGCCCACGATGCCGTCGAATGGCGCGCGGATTGTGTAGTAGCCCAGCAGTTGTTCCTGTGTCTTGCGGGATTCGCCAGCGGCCTCATAGTCTGCCTTGGCGTTTTGGAAAGCCTGCTGCACCTGGTCAAATGCGGAGCGGCTGGTCACGCCGGCATCCAACAGTTTTTGCTGCCGGTCTAGCTCCGTGGTGTTGTAGTCGAACAGCGCCTTCTTCTGCCGCTCGGTGGCCGCCTGGGCCGCCACTGTGGCCTGCTGCTGGCGCGGGTCGATTGTCATAAGCGTCTGGCCGGCCTTTACATGATCGCCGGAGTGCACCAGAATCTGCGTCAGCGGGCCGCTGACCTGCGGCTGCAACGTGGCAGAGCGGCGAGACTTGATGGTGGCCACATATTCGTTGCTCTGCGGCACCGGAGCCATGGTGACGGCAACCGTCTGCACTGGAAAGCCCTGCATGCCAGCTCCTGCCGCCGGGGCCGCTGCCTTCTTCTGGCATCCCGTTGCCGCCAGCCCAGCAAGCGCCAAATAACAAATAACCTGAATCCTGCGTATTGCGCTCGTATTCACTCGCTTCTTCCTTTGCTCGGTTCCGGTTCAACTCCCAGAAGACTCCCGAGACGAGGAGACTCCGCGGATATTTAAGTTCCATTTCTCAATTGCAATCGCGACAGACCAGACACCCAATTTCCAGGGCGAATCGAACTCATGGGATCAGTCTGGCGAATGAAGTTTCCAGTAGCGCCCCGCACGTTTGACGCACTACGCCCGAGCCGCGACGCAAAAACTACTGCTTTCTCCCGGCAGCCTGCCCCAGCCGGAGCCGTCCGTGCCCACCGGAGTTCAACCGGGGGGCTATTGATGGAGAATACCGTAAATCCATATACGCTCGCCTGTGACGCACAGTTCCCTGGCGTTTTCAGCCCCTTAATCGGAACAACCCCACCAATAGATGCGCCGTGGCCTGCTTTGCGCGTTTAGCCGGGTCCCCGCAGGAAATTCTGCATCTATGGTCTGATTTATGGTGCGTGAGCGGGAAATATCAGGATTCTTGAAACACCGCAGCAAACGAGCGGGAAGCCTTTTCCTCTTAAGGAGATGCGGAATATACCTCGCTATCGAGTTCCCTATTGGTGTAATGTTCCGCGTCGCAAGCGGTATTCAGCTCATTCGGGCGGTCTTAACCACTCCAATGTGCGATTTGATACAGTCTGTTGCCCTGAATTCGGGTTTATTATGGATTCATGGCAGCATTGACAGAGCGCGACCACTATCTTTTTGGCGCGCTGGACAGCAGCGCGAAGAACCGCATCAAGCTGAATGAGGTGAACTACGGCTTTGAAGAGCCGGAGGGCATCATCCTCACTTCGCTCGATTTTGCCGTAAATTGGATTCGCAAGAACTCCGTTTGGCCCATGACCTTTGGCCTGGCCTGCTGCGCCATTGAGATGATGTCGATGGGCGCATCCCGTTTCGACATTGCCCGTTTCGGCGCTGAAGTCTTCCGGCCCTCCCCCCGGCAGTCTGACCTGATGGTGATAGCGGGGCGTGTTTCGCAAAAAATGGCTCCTGTCGTTCGTCGGCTCTATGACCAGATGCCGGAGCCAAAGTGGGTCATTTCCATGGGCGCATGCGCCACATCCGGCGGAGTTTTCAATAATTATGCCCTCGTACAGGGTGTTAACCAAATCATTCCTGTCGACGTCTATGTACCCGGGTGTCCGCCGCGTCCGGAGCAATTGATTTATGCAATTACCCTCCTCCAGGAAAAAATTCAACGCGAGCCTCGCAGTCTGCTCAAGACGTTGAATGTCGTGTAGGACAGCGGATTTATGCATGGATGCGGATTGTATTTCCGTTGTTGTTTTCATGTCCGCTTCCTTGTTTAGCTTTACAAACTCAACTAGCTTTTGAACCTTGTGTTTTGTATAACTTGCCCTATGGTTACTTTAGCTTCTATAGGCATCTACGCGTCGCACGCCATCCTGGTGTGGATAGCATCAATCAAGCCATCTGTTGCGATCTCGAGCAACTTTTTCCATTCAGCTACATTGCGGAGGATTAACACATGAACTCACACGTCTTGAAACCAGTGAGCCGATTTCTAGCATTGGCCATCCTGGCATCTTTACCCGTCGCCTTAACGGCCCAAACCGCGCCCGCCCCGAAGAAGACTTCGGCAGATTCGCGGTACGCGTCCAGATGGGACATCTTTGCGGGCTACAGCTACCTGTCGCCCCATGGAACCGTTCAGGTTCCGCAATCCCCTACGACCACCTTGCCTTTTTCCTACAGCGCGGTGAATGTTGGCGGTCTGTTCAGCGGTGCTTATTACTTTAATCGGCACATTGGCGTGCAGTTTGAACTTGGCGAGCATGAGTGGGGCACTGCCACCACGACCAATTCACTCGTCGGCACACACGGCAATAACGATGGATTCATGACCTATTCCGCCGGCTTGATTGCCCGCGATCCATTGGACTCGCACATTACACCGTTCGCCCACGCTTTGTTCGGCGCAGCCTACGTAAATGGTCCCGATCACAATCCCAATACCTGGGGACCGGCTCTGACTCTCGGTGGCGGCCTGGATTACGAAACTCCGTGGCTGAACCACCGTTTTGCTATCCGGCTCTTCCAGGCGGATTACCTGTACATGCACGAAGATTTCGGTTCAGGGTATGCTCTGGGACAAGAAGGCGGCATAGCCAACATCAATGCCGCACGTCTCAGCACTGGATTCGTCTTCCATGTGGGGTCCATTGCACCGCCTCCGCCAGTGACACTGGCCTGCGCGGCCAGTCCCTCCTCCGTATTCCCAGGCGAGCCGATAACGGTGACATCAACCGCCGGATCTCTTGATCCCAAGCTGAACACCATCTACAGCTTCTCGGGTTCTGGAGCTACCGGCACCGGTTCCAGCGCATCCGTCGCTACCGGCGCGCTCGCTCCTGGCTCCTATACGGTCAATTGCGGTGTCAAGCAGGGCAAGCCCGGTAAGGAAGGGCTCAAGCCCTGGGAAACCGCCGATGCCAGCACCAGCTTTACCGTCAAGGCTTTTGAGCCACCGACCATCAGCTGCTCAGCCAGCCCCACTACCCTGATGCCCGGCGGCACCAGCACCGTGACCTCGGTTGCGATGAGCCCACAGAATCGCCCCCTGACCTACACTTATTCCGCTTCGGGTGGCTCCATCACCGGCAGCGGCACAACAGCGGCGTTTTCATCCGCCGGTGCGGCAACTGGCGCTGTAGGCATCACCTGCACGGTTGCAGACGACAAGGGCCACACGGCAACTGCCAACACCGCAGTCACCATTCAGGCCCCGCCGCCACCGCCACAACCCCACGCGAGCGCACTTTGCTCCATCAGCTTCTCTACGGACGTAAAGCGCCCCACCCGTGTGGACAACGAAGCCAAGGCCTGCCTGGATCAGGTTGCCCTCAACCTCAAGCAGCAGTCCGATGCAAAGCTTGTTGTGGTAGGCAATTCCACCGCGGCTGAGAAGGCTGACACCGCCAAGAAGCAAAAGCTGGCCCTCAAGCGCAAGCACACGGTTGTTGAGCTGTACGCTGACCAGCGCGCCGTCAACGCCAAAGACTACCTGGTCACCGATCAGGGCATCGACGCTTCGCGGATCAGCGTGGCGACCGTAGCCTCCGAGGGCCAAACGGCACAAAACTACCTCGTCCCCGCGGGCGCCAACTTCTCGAGCGATGTCTCGGGAACCGCTCCTGTTGACGAAACCGCAGTTAAGCCTGAAACCCGGAAGCCGCTTCCCATGCGTCATCACGCGGCAAAAAAGTAGTACTTTCAACACAACAGGCTCCAGAATCCGCTGGTACAGAACATAGCTACAGCGGATTCTGGAGATCGAAATTCCAGTAATCCAATAAAAGGGAAGAGCCTGGCCGTCCTGTGAGCGGGCTCTTCCTTTTTTATCTACCCGATCAGGCATCGATTCCGTTTGACGTCCCTGTTGACTCAAAATGAACTTTGCAATTGCAGCGGTCCCCATCAAATTGCTTCGTATGCTAGAGTTACATCATCCTGTGGAGCTTGTGCGTCATGCGCGCTGCTTGCAATCTTTAGTTCCACGGCCTTATCTGAGCCACTCATTGCTTGCTGGTCGCCTATATTCATCCAAATTGCGGAGGACTAATATATGAACGCTTATGCGTTGAAATCAATGAGTCGGATTCTCGCGATAGTCGCGTTAATCTCTCTACCTTTGTCCATCGCGGCGCAAGTTTCCGCATCCGGAAGAGGTCCGTCGTCTGTCCCCTTTACCCAGTCGAAGTGGGATTTCTTTGCCGGCTACAGCTATCTGTCGCCCCATGGCAGAGTAGATATCCCGAAGGTAGGCGGCGGAACATTTCCTGCTTACTACAACGATGTGAACGTCGGTGGTCTGTTCAGCTACACACGTTTCTTCAACCCATATATCGGGGCGCAAATTGAAATTGGAGAACACGAGTGGGGTGGACAATACCCAACTACCGGCATAAACGGCATTCATGGTAACAACGACGGCTTTATGACCTACTCAGGCGGTCTGGTCCTTCGCTATCCGGGCTCAGCGCGCTTTACCCCGTTTGTTCATGTTGTGGCCGGATTGGCTTATGTAAACGGCCCGTATTACAACGCCAACACGTGGGGTCCGCAAGCGGGCGGCGGCGGTGGCCTGGACCTGCAGACAAGCTGGTTCCATCACCGTTTTGCGTATCGGCTGATTCAAGCAGATTACGAGTACATTCACGAGGACTTTGGAACCGGAACACAAGTTGGAAGTACCGGCGGAATAGCGAATATTAATGCGTATCGGCTAAGCACCGGATTCGTAATTCATGGAAAGCCGCTCTCTCCGCCACCTTCTGTCGCACTGGGTTGCGTAGCAAGTCCTTCTGCTGTCTATGAGGGCGATCCGGTCACCGTGGCTGCGTCTCCTGGAGATCTGAACCCAAAACTGAATGCCATTTACACCTGGTCTGGAAACGGCGTTACCGGGAATGGCACCAATGCAACCGTTTCTACGGCGGGTCTTGCTCCTGGCACATATCCGGTGGGTGTCACGGTAAAACAAGGCAAGCCCGGCAAGGAAGGGCTCAAACCCTGGGATACGGCGAGCTGCACGGCCAGCTTCACCGTCAAGCCATACGACCCGCCAACCATCAGCTGTTCGGCTAACCCCACAACCGTCCAGCCCGGCGGAACCAGTACCATCACTTCCGTGGCTGTCAGCCCCCAGAACCGCCCCCTCACCTACGGCTACTCAGCCTCAGGCGGAACGGTTTCGGGCAGCGGTTCAACAGCGGTGTACTCCTCGACTGGTGCGCCAACAGGTGCCGTCGGTATTACGTGCACGGTCTCTGACGACAAGGGCCACACGGCAACGGCAAACACGTCCGTCAATGTAGAAGCACCGCCACCACCACCGCAGCCTCATGTGCAGGCTCTCTGCTCCATCAGCTTCTCCATGGACGCAAAGCGCCCCACGCGCGTTGACAACGAAGCCAAGGCCTGTCTGGATCAAATTGCGCTCAATCTCAAGCAACAGTCCGATGCCAAGGTTGTTATCGTCGGGGAATCCAACGCAAAGGAAAAGGCTGACACTGCCAAAAAGCAGGCTCTCGCCGCAAAGCGGAAGCATGTTGCTGTGGAGCAGTATGCTGAGCAACGGGCCGTGAATGCCAAGGACTACCTCGTCAATGACCAGGGCATCGATGCTTCGCGTATCCGCATTGCAACCGGAGCGTCGGATAGTCAGACCGGGGAAAACTACCTGGTACCTCCAGGCGCCAACTTCTCCAGCGATGTATCGGGGACAACTCCAGTAGACGAGTCTGTGCTTAAGCCGGAGACACGCAATCCGCTCCCGGTCCGTCGTCGCCCGGCAAAGAAATAGCACTCTGCCAATCACTTACGCCGGACACTTTCTCCAATTGTGAAAAGTGTCCGGCTATAACAAAATCGATACTTTCGTAAGCAATCGAGGCTGACCATCAAAAAGGTCAGCCTCGTTTTTTTCGCCTTTGTTATCAATGCATATTGCTTTATGCACGCTTTCACGTCACAAAATGGCGTAAAAGCTGCCCACAATCGCATTGTTCTAAAAAACTTCTGTGTTACATTTATCAGTATTCCTGTTGGAATCCTTTGTTTCTTTCGAGCTATGCGCTTCCCCCAGCGTATGCTTTGCAACTCCGAGCAACTCGCTGCTCAAAGCTACCCCTGACGATGGGCGGAGGTCTGACGAATGTACATTCGTGTCTTTAAAACTGTGGGCAGAGCATGCGCTCTTGCTCTTGTGACGTTTTTATCCGTAGCCTCCGAGGCACAAACTGCCCCGGCTCAGAAGCAAATCTCTGCACAATATACCCAGTCAAAGTGGGATTTCTTTGCTGGCTACAGTTATTTGTCGCCGCATGACACGGTGAATATCCCGAAGGCTGGCGGCGGCACGTTTCCGGCTTCCTACAACAATGTGACCCTGGGCGGGCTGTTCAGCTACACGCGTTTCTTCAATCCCTACCTTGGTGCACAAATCGAAATCGGAGAGCACGAATGGGGCGGGCAGTACCCAACGACCGGAACAAATGGCATTCATGGTAACGATGACGGATTCATGACCTACTCCGGTGGCCTGGTACTGCGCTACCCTGGCTCAACGCGCTTTACCCCGTTTGTTCATGCAGTGGCCGGGCTGGCTTATGTAAACGGCCCGTACTACAACGCCAACACCTGGGGCCCGCAAGTGGGCGCCGGCGGTGGCGTAGACCTGAAGACAAGCCTGTTTCATCATCGTTTTGCCTATCGCCTTATTCAGGCGGATTACGAGTACATTCACGAGGACTTTGGGACTGGAACGGATCTTGGCCATACTGGCGGAATCGCCAACATCAATGCCTATCGGCTTAGCACCGGGTTCGTCATCCACGGAAAGCCCCTGGCTCCACCACCATCCGTCACATTGGCTTGCTCAGTGAATCCGGGCTCCGTCTTTCCGGGAGACCCTGTTACCGTCACGGCAACGGCTGGTGAACTCAACCCTAAACTCAATGTCGTGTATAGCTGGTCCGGCAGCGGAGTAACGGGCAGTGGCACCAGCGCCTCCGTATCTACAGCGGCTCTGGCACCCGGTACCTATACCGTTGTAAGCACCGTCAAGGAAGGAAAGACGGGCAAAGAGGGTTTGCAGCCCTGGGAAGCAGCAAGCTGCGAGTCCAAATTTACCGTCAAGGCCTTTGAGCCTCCCACCATCAGCTGCTCGGCCAGCCCATCCACCATTCTGCCCGGCGGCACGAGTTCCATCACCTCGGTTGGCATGAGTCCGCAGAACCGCCCGCTCACCTACACCTATTCCGCTTCAGGCGGATCGGTTGCAGGAAGCGGCAACACGGCACAGTTCTCCTCGGCAGGCGCTGCAACCGGCGCGGTTGGAATCACCTGCGGCGTCTCGGACGACAAGGGCCACTCTGCGACTTCCAGCACAACCGTCACCATTGAAGCCCCGCCGGTGCCACCACAGCCCCATGTTGCCGCACAGTGCTCCATTGGGTTCTCGAACGATCCCAAGCGGCCTACCCGCGTGGACAATGAAGCCAAGGCATGCCTCGATCAGATTGCCCTGGCGCTCAAGCAGCAGGCGGACGCCAAGCTTGTTGTTGTTGGCTCCTCTACTGCCGCTGAAAAGGCTGACACCGCAAAGAAGCAGAAGCTGGCTGCCAAAAACAAGCACACAGTGGTTGAACAGTATGCTGGGCAGCGCGCCGTCAATGCCAAGGATTACCTTGTTACAGATCAGGGCATCGACGCTTCACGCATCAGCACCGCAACCGTAGACACCGACGGCCAGACTGTGGCCAACTACCTGGTCCCCGCCGGCGCAAACTTCTCGGGCGATGTCTCGGGAACCACGTCGGTAGATGAATCCGGAGTCACGGTGGAAAAGCGCGTTCCGCTGCCTCTCCGTCACCCCGCGGCCAAAACAAAGTAGCAGTCAACAGCCGCCAGCCAGAGCAGTCTCCTCCGCCCATGCAAGCGGCGGGGGAGGCTGTAAAACAGAACCAAAACAATCCTCTTGCAATGTTCGGGGCTGACCAGTTTGCTGGTGAGCCTCGTTTTTTGTCCGCTCATTGATGTTTCTCTATAATCAAAGTCATCTGTGTAACTTCTTAGCCGGAGAAAGATGGTTGCCGATCTTCCCTAATACGCGTCGTCGCAAATTGATTGCCACAATTTTCCTGCTATTGCTCCTTGTCTCAGGTGGACTTTGCCTCCCAGCGCAACAAAGTTGGACTGCCGTTGGACCCGCTGGCGGTGATGCGCGCGCCCTGGCGGCCGACCCCGGTAATCCCTCCCACCTCTATCTCGGCACCACCAACAGCTGGCTCTACGAATCGAATGACGCCGCAGCCACATGGCATCGTCTGGCTAAAATGCCCGGCTCAAACGCCATGGTTCTCGACCATATTCTGGTCGATCCTTCCAACCCAGCTACTATCTTTGTCGCCGCATGGCGGGCCGACAATCCCGGCGGTGGAGTCTGGATCAGCCATGATAGCGGTCGCACATGGGCAGAATCCGCGGATCTCCAGGGGCAGTCCGTCTTTTCCTTCGCCCAGGCACCATCCGATCCAAAGCTCCTCTTCGCAGGAACTCTCGAAGGAGTTTTTCGCAGTACCGACTCTGGAAGTACATGGAGCCTCATCAGCCCACCCGGCAGCCATGAGATTCACGAGATCGAGTCGCTCGCCATTGATCCCAAAGATCCCAACATCATCTACGCAGGCACATGGCACTTGCCATGGAAGACCACGGACGGCGGCAAGTCCTGGAACAACATCCAGAAGGGCCTCATTGTTGACTCGGATGTATTCTCCATCATTCTCGATCCCGAGCGTACAAGCACGGTCTACCTGAGCGCCTGCAGCGGCATCTACAAGAGTGACAACGCCGGCGCGCTCTTCCGCAAGATTCAAGGCATTCCCACGGAAGCGAGAAGGACACGCGTACTCAAGCAGGATCCGCAGAACAGGCTGGTAGTCTACGCCGGAACCACCGAGGGACTCTACAAAACACAAGATGCCGGAAAGACCTTCCGCCTTCTCACTGCATCCGACGTGATCGTCAACGATGTCTTCGTTGATCCGTCCAACTCGAACCATGTCATGCTGGCCACGGATCGCGGGGGAGTCCTCGTCAGTCAGGATGCGGGTGAAACCTTCACGGCCTCCAATCTGGGCGTATCCGAACGCAAGGTGGAAGCCCTGCTTGTTGATAACACCAATCCGCAGCACCTCTACGCCGGTGTCGTGAATGACAAGCTTTATGGCGGTGTCTTCGTCTCTGTCGATAGCGGAAAGAGCTGGGCGCAAACAGGCTCAGGACTCGACGGGCGCGATGTGTACGCTTTGGCTCAAACAAAGGACGGCGCAATCGTAGCAGGAACAAACGACGGAATTTTTCTACTCGATCCGCCCGCGGCCAATGATTCAGTGCTTCCTTCCAGTCTTACCTGGGAGCCGCGCAACACGGTCGCCAACACCATCACAAGAACCGTCACTGAAACGCACATGAACACCCATGTCAACGTCGAGAAGCAGGTCAAAGCGCCGACCATCGAGCTCGCAGGCCGCATCCATGCAATCGACGCTTCAAGCGACGTGTGGGTTGCCGCAGCCAGCTACGGGCTGCTCACCAGCCGCGACAAGGGGGCCACATGGCAGGGCGGCCCCGTCATGGGTATGGGCGAATATCTCTCCGTTGCCGTTCATGGTGATGCAGTTGCCGCCGCTCGCGCAGATGGTGCCGTTCTCTCCCAGGACAAAGGTCTGACCTGGTGGCCCATGATGCTGCCCTCCATGCTCACCCGCATCCACCGCGTCACCTTTTCTCCCGATGGAACCCTCTGGCTCGGCGCTCGTGAAGGCGTCTACTTTACCCACGACCTGGGTAAAACATGGCTCTGGCTCCAGCGCCTCCCCTTCCGCGATGTGGACGACCTCAGCTACGATGCCGCCCTCGGACGCATCCTCGCCAGCTCCCGAAACAGCGATCAGGTCTTCTCCATCGACCCCAAAACCATGACCTGGAACTGGTGGCAGACCGGCTATCAGATTGCCCTGATTCGCTCTGCGGGTAGCCAGATCCTCGCCGCCTCCATCGGCGATGGCGTCGTAATCGCTCCCCTGGCAGCCGCTCCCCTCACCGCCCAAACCGCCGCTGCCGCCGCACCCGCTAAGCAATAGCCGCTCCCAGCCCAGCCCGTACTTCTGTATCATCGAGGTATGGGCGCTGTCACCACACATTCCCCCTCCGTCGCTCCGTTTCGTACTTACGACCCGAAGCTCGAGCCTGTCGCTGCCAAGGTACTTGCAGGTCAGCGGCTTGATGCCTCCGATGCCATGACCCTGTACGCCAGCAGCGATGTCCTCGCTGTCGGCTGGCTGGCCAACATGGTGCGCGAACGGATGCATGGCGACCTTGCCTACTTCAATGTCAATCGCCACATCAACCCGACCAACGTCTGCGTAGCCAATTGCAAACTCTGCGCCTTTGGCCGCAAAAAGGGCGACCCGCTCGGCTACACCATGGTGAAGGC